>OGWS01000147.1_pt1 | contig 74335 bp, 58 predicted proteins | sample 1576111 | NCBI WGS metagenome assembly OGWS01 (sample SAMEA3541534, study PRJEB24748) | human gut metagenome | biome: human gut; feature: human-associated habitat; material: faeces | place: China | collected 2012
AAGGGTTCGGCTGTTCGCCGATTAAAGTGGTACGCGAGCTGGGTTCAGAACGTCGCGAGACAGTTCGGTCCCTATCTGTCGTGGGCGCAGGATATTTGAGGAGCTCTGTCCTTAGTACGAGAGGACCGGGATGGACGTACCTCTGGTGCACCAGTTGTCATGCCAATGGCACGGCTGGGCAGCTATGTACGGAACGGATAAACGCTGAAAGCATCTAAGCGTGAAGCCGACTCCAAGATTAGATATCCCATCGTATAACGAGTAAGACCCCTTGAAGACTACGAGGTTGATAGGCTGCGTGTGTAAGTGCCGTGAGGCATTCAGCTTGGCAGTACTAATAGGTCGAGGGCTTGACCACAAGATTTCTTTGGTCAGCTGTGTAGTATATACTTTAACCCGATTGGTCATTCCAATATGAATTTAACTAATCTTTCTTTTTAATCTTCTTTCCTTTATTCAGTTTTCAGGGTGTTTACCCTTTTATATACACCGAGTAATCGGTGGTTCATTTGAACTTTCAGCACCACATTATGTGGTGCTTTTTTGTTTATATTTTACAAAAAAGTAAAGGGATATTTTATAGCCAAAGATTGAAATAGTATTGATTATAATTACTGTATATGGTACAATGATAACAGTTCTAAAAACTATGATGTAAATTTGGATGGTACAGCACATTAATACAAAAGATGATATAGGGGGATAAACAATGAAAAAATTATTATCAATCATACTCGTTGGAATTTTGGCGGTTTCATCTTTCATTTTAACAACATTTGCTACTGAAAATGAAAAGTCCGAAACTGAGATAGAGCGTGAGAAACTTGGCTGGCTCCTTGACGCATTTAAAATTCTCAACACAAACATTGGTGAGGCGAGAATCTATAACTGTGTTGCAGGTGATACATATAATGCTGCATACAATCTTTATAATCAGGACGAACTTGCAACAGCCGAGGAATATAAAAATATGAAGGACAAGCTGTATAGTGCCGCTTATAACCTTCATGTTGATGTTGCATATGCTAAAACTGCTTACGATAATGCCTGTAAGGAACAGAATTATAACAACTGGTATTCTGATGAGCAATGGAACGAATTTAAGAATAAGCTTGCTGATTTGAAAACCGTCTTAGAGCCGTATATCGCAGGCACTAATGATTACGATGTTTGGGCTATTACAAATGCCTACAACGAACTTCTTGCTGTGTACAACAAGATGACGAATGCCTATACTTTAAAAGGTGATGTGAACAAAGACGGTGTTGTTAATGTTGTCGATGCTACCCTTATTCAGAAATATATTGCCCATGAGGTTGAATTTACAGGTGCGCAGAAGATGTTAACAAATGTAGCAAAGTATGAAAGCAATATATCGGTCATTGCCGCTACTGATTTACAAAAATTTATTGTTGGTCTTAATAGCGACTTTGGAAACAATCATATTTTCCTTGACGAGCAGGATGGTATACAGTATTTTGATGATACAATGCGTTGGTATGCTTACGGTAACTATAATATTTCTCCAAGGTACCCGTACATTACCTATGGTCCGTATGTTAAAAATGAGCATACAGACTTTTTCGTAGTCGGTTATTACGATATGATGTGTAAAGAACACGGCTATACAAAATAATTTCTTCAGATTAAAATTGAAAATATAAAATCGGCGGAAGTAATGCACAAACACATTACTTCCGCTGTTTTTGTTTTATCGGAATATTTAATTTATTTGCGAAAATCAATTAAGATGATTTTGTCATTTTTCTTGCCTTTAGTTTATTATTTGCTTTAGTAAATACTTTGCCTTGTTCAATGAACAATTGTTGCTGTTCATTTGTCATTGAGCGGAATACACGAAGTAACTCTACTTCTGCAAGACTATTTGTTTTGTTTTCCTGTATGCCCAAAAGATAGTCTGCCGACACATTAAAATATAAGGCTATTCTTTTTAAGGTTTCAAAATCAGGCTCGCTTACACCTTGTACATATCCACCTATTGTTGACGGGGCAATATTAAGGTCATTTGCAAATTGCTTTTGTGTAATGTCAAACTCATCTATAAGCAAGCGTAATTTTTCACTGAATTTCATAGTAATCACCCATAATTATTTTAATGTAAGATACGCAATAATGGTTAAAAATACTAAATACTAGTTGACAAAACTAGAAACACGGATTACAATATATAAAAAAGTGCTTTACATTTAAATCTTAAATAGTACAAGATATATCAACTCTTGTAAATAGGTGACAAAATCTTTGGAATTATAAACAGATACAATAATCCTGTTGATTGTTAGGTATGAACAAATCAGCAAGAACATACTGCAAAATAATTTATACGGAAAGGAAATTACTATGAGCAAATATACGCATGAACAGGAAGTTGAAATTGTTAAAGACGCTATGATGCTTACAGCGGCAATAAAAATCGGTGAGGAAGAGTTGTCTAAACAAAAATGCAAAAAATTTAAAGCTAAACCCACAGCTCCGGTGCATAAACAACTTGAAGTTCCCAAAGTGACCATTAAAATGCCTCCTGAGCCAAAAGTAAACTATACTTTTACAGATTTTCTCAGAGGCGAAATTTTGTATATCGTTATATCTCTCTTGGTTTGGCCGTTTATACTCTACGCATTTGCAAAATATTGCGAAAAGAAGCGTGCTATGTTGAATGAACTAATGCAAAGGGATGATTATCAATCAGCGCTTAAAAATGCAAAAGAATCCGCTTTGGCTGAACAGCAGAAAATTAACGAAGAGGTTGCAAAGCAACAAGCCGATATTGATAAGAAATATGAGTCGGACCTTGAACAGTATAATAATGTGATTATACCGTCATACAATCAAGAATACGAATCTTGGAAAATTGCCAAGAAAATTAAAATTGAAATGCTTGATGAAGAGGTTCAGTTTAACAAAGATACGCTTGAAGCTTTGTACGCATCAACTCAGCTTATTTCAAACAGATACAGGAACTTTGTAATTTTGCAATGGTTGTATGATGAGTTAAGCACATCCGATATTACTTATGAACGAGCAGTAGATTTATATAATGAAGAGAGTTTAAAAAATACCGTTATCAATGCCAGCGGCAGAGTTACGGGAGCTATTAACAGTATGCATTCTTCTATGATTTCGGGCTTTGACGCACTTTATGATGCAGTCGATGAGGGAAATGAAGTTCTTGCAAAAACACGAAGAGATCAAAACCTTGCAAATACAGCAGGCATTATTCAGCGTCATAACCTTAATAAAATGATGAAATCACAGAATGCTAAGTTAGATGAACATTTCAATAAATAAAATGTTGTTAATCTTTGATTTAAACTTATATTATACATACGATGGACTATAAATTATAGGAGAATGATTATGAATTTTGATTCAAAAAATATTATGAGTTTTGCCATAAATGCAATTGACAGCCTTACTCGTACGGCTATGAAAGAAAAGTACGGTGATGACTGCAAAATAATGTTTTGGGAAAATACATATATCAAACATCAGATTGATAACAGAGAAAACGGCAAACATTATACAACCGAGGAACACATAAAGGCTATGGTTTACTCAATGCTCAGCAACGGTGGTAAGTGGAGTAAATTTAAGGAACATTTCAACATTGACACAGGCGAAATTATTGTGGTTGATAAGATTTTTCATAATTACGATCCTGAATATCTTCTTAGCTGTAATACTGCCGATTTGGTGTTAGAGCTTGAAAAATTTACTCTTGGTACTGTAACAATCGGAGCTCAGATGAGGGCTTTAGTATTTGATAATGTACCGAAATTGCTTAAGTTTGAAAAAGAGTACGGCAGTATTGATAATTACTACGATACATTTATTGAAAAGGATACTTCCCTCAAAAGCCTTGTTAGTAATCTTGCTGACGGTAAAAGTGAAGATAAGATGACTCAAATGGCAGTTTCGCTTGTTGCCGAATACCTCAGAAATGTAGGCTATGATATAGCAAATCCCAATGCCTACATGAAGAATGTTTTGGGTTGTAACGGATTGGGATTTTCCGAAAGAAAAGAAGTTCCCGATTACGAGGTGTTTGACATTATTTCAGAAACAGCAGAGCTTATCGGAAAACATCCTGCTGAAGTTGATTACATTTTATGGTTAGCTTGTTCAGAAAATTTCATTTAGTAACTTTTTCGTGAAATTAAAGCAGAGTATATTTAACTTAATTCCCGTTTTTCGTTAATTCCGATTTATGGGATTGTAGGTCAATATACTCTGCTTTTTGTATTTTATAATCGGTTTCTTTTTTTGGTGTCGGCGTTAATTTTATTCGGATTATCTTGTAAAGTCGGCGACACAACGGTTATATATGGGTAGAGTTCTTCGTATGAATCAGCCTGTTCTTCGTTTTGTACAGCCGTTGGAATAAGCCCTGTGCAATCCTGATTTGAACAGGTGTTAAGCTCTAAATCACTTGGTGTTAAAATCTTTTTGTAATCGGGTACTTTGCGTTTCATCTGCACACTTCCTTTGTTATAGTGTGCATAACTACAGATATAATATACACTATGTATGCTAAAAACTGCACCTGTAAAATCAGGTGCAGTTGAATTCTTTTATTATTTTACAATAAGTTTCTTGATTTTGAACACATCGCCGTCCATAACCTTATATGTACTGCGGAGTTCGCCGTCAATCTCGGGTGAAATGCTCTGGTGAATGTACAGGCTGTCGATACCGAAATCAGCCGCACCGCCGATATCGCTGATATAGTCGTTGCCAATCATAATTGACTCGCTCTTTTCAAGTCCGTAACGGTCAAAAAGTGTTTTGAAATATTTTTCGTCAGGTTTAGAACATTCTTCGTCAGAGCTGATGCAAATGCCGTCAAAATATTTTGTCAGATCAAACATATTCAGCTCATTTTCTGTAAATGAACGCTGTGCGTTAGAGAGAAGATAAACCTTTTTGCCTTTTGCCTTGAGAGTGTCAAGAAGATCAAGTACACCGTCATAAAGCTTGATGTACTTTGTTGAGTAACAGCGGAATGCTTCGGCAACAAAAAATACCTCGGCTTTTGTAACCTTAACGCCTTTCTGTGTAAATAGCTTACGGAAAACCTTTTCAATTTTAATGTCAACAACTTTTGTGTCGGGAGATTTCTTGAGAACAGCCTTTTTTTCAGCCTGAACAAGTCTGTCGTACTCCTCGTTAAGCTCGTCATAGGTGTAGTGCGCACCCTTGTAGGCATAGAGAATGGCAATTTTCTTCCACAAATCATCGTTCCATTCATCTGTATTAATGTCGATAAGAGTGCCGTATAAGTCAAAAATGTAATTATTGTACATTTTTTGTCCTCCGAAACAAATTTCTAACTTTTATGTGTCTATTGTACCAGTTATTTATCCTGATTGCAATAGCAGAATTTTTGTGTTATACTGAAGAAAACAGTATTTAATCGCATTTTTTGCATTTTTTAAAATTACGGGGTGAATTTATGACTAAAAAAGAAATTGCCGTGAACGCTGTTCATGCCTTGAAAAAAGAATATCCCGACGCAATATGTTCGCTTGTCTACACAGATCCGTTGCAGCTGCTCATTGCAACAAGGCTTGCAGCCCAATGCACGGACGCAAGGGTTAATATGGTCACTCCTTCGTTGTTTGACAGGTTCAAAACGGCTCAGGATTTTGCCGACTCAACTCCCGAAGAAGTTGCTGAGTATATAAAAAGCTGCGGACTTTATAAAACCAAATCAAAAGATATTGTTGAAATGGCAAGAATGCTTTGTGACGATTTCGGCGGTGTCGTTCCCGATAATATTGACGATTTGACAAAACTCCCCGGAATCGGCAGAAAAACCGCAAATCTTGTGTGCGGTGACATTTTCGGTCAGCCTGCGGTTGTGGTTGATACACATTGCATACGCATTACAAAAAGGCTCGGACTTCACGATTTAAAGGATCAGAAAAAGATTGAATTTGCATTGCGTGAGCTTTTGCCGCCCGATGAAAGCAATGATTTTTGTCACCGACTTGTTCTGCACGGCAGAGCAGTCTGCACCGCAAGAAAGGCAAAATGTGAAGAATGCTGTATGAACGGATTTTGCCCGAAGAAAATCTGACAGAGGGATTTGTATGGATAAGATGAAAGATATTAAGTTGATTGCACTTGACCTTGACGGCACAACTCTTGCCGACAGCGACACCTTGAGCAAACGAACGCAAACTGCCATTGAATCTGCGATCAAAAGCGGAATAACCGTTGTTGCGGCAAGCGGCAGACCGTTCGTTATGATGCCCGACAGCGTGATGAACATTGTCGGTCTGGACTATGCGATTACCTCGAACGGCGCTGTAATAAGCAAGTGCGGTAAAACGGTTCACCGTTCGCTGATTTTACCCGATGATGTGTTGAAAATTCTCGGTGCTGTGCGTAATGACGATGTTATTCTTGAGGGATTTATTGACGGATTTACATATGCCGATGTCAGATATGTGCATAGACCGCTTGACTACGGTTGTGAGCCTGAATATTTTGAATACACCCGTTCATGCCACGGCAAGATTGTCGATATGAGAAGCTTTTTGAGCAAGCATAGAAATGAGCTTGACCTCATCAGCATTATAAGTACGGACGAAAAACTTCGCAACAGGCTGTGGAGCAGTATCGAAAAAGCTTGCAACAGCGTTGAAATTACGACTTCAACCGACCATTTTGTTGAGATTATGTCGGCAGAGGCATCAAAGGCGAAGGCGCTCCTGCGTTTGTGTGACTTTTTGAATATCGGCATGGAAAATGTCTGCGCCTGCGGAAATGCAGATAACGATGCCGACATGATTGCCGAGTCGGGACTTGGTGCGGCTGTTGAAAACGCAAGTCAAAAATGCCTTGACCGTGCCGATATCGTAATCCCGTCAAATAATAACGATGGTGTCGCACAATTGATTGAGAAAATTCTTAAAAATTGATTGTAATAATGCGGCGGTAATTTCATATAAATAAAAACAGTCGGGAAGACATTGTTTTGCATTTTGCAAACTGTCTTCCCGACATTTATTTTCCATTTTCAACTTTTCGTTTTCAATTTTTTAAGCATTTCCTCATGGTCGGCTTTAAGTGCTTTGATAAGCGTCAGACTGTCCCAGTCTTTGCTTGTGGGAGTGATAACCGCCTTGAGCGGAACTCGTCCGACACCGCACTTGTTAAGCGCTCTGATTAGCGAATCAATTGTCTTATTCGTGAAATTGTGCATGACAATCATTTCTTCGTCAAAGCCGTCACCGTCAAACTTTTCTGCCGCAGGCTCAACGCCTTTGATGCCTGCAAGGAAACCGATAGGCTGAGTGAAATCTTCTTTTTCAACCTTTTTAACCTGAATTTTCAACGGCATAAGTGCAAACTTTGCTTTGCGAAGTCTTTCGTCCGAAAAGTTATAAAACATAGCAAGTTCTTTCATATCTTCACCGTTAATCCGTATCAAGCTTGAGAACCGCCATAAATGCCTCCTGCGGAACTTCAACAGAACCGAGCTGGCGCATACGCTTTTTACCTTCTTTTTGCTTTTCAAGGAGTTTTTTCTTACGGGAAATATCACCGCCGTAGCACTTGGCAAGTACATCCTTACGCATAGCCTTTACGGTTTCCCTGGCAATAATTTTACCGCCGATGCAAGCCTGAATCGGAATTTCAAAGAGCTGTCTCGGAATCTTTTCCTTTAACTTCTCAGCCATCTTTCTTGCCCTTGAATATGCCTTGTCGGCGTGAATGATGAACGAAAGTGCATCGACAACCTCGCCGTTGAGCATAATATCAAGCTTAACAAGGTTGCTCTGAACATATTCTTTAAGCTCATAGTCGAATGATGCATAACCTCTTGTGCGTGATTTGAGCGTGTCGAAAAAGTCGTAGATTATTTCGGCAAGCGGAAGTACATAGTGTAAATCAACACGGTCGGCATCAATATACTGCATATCGACAAAAGTTCCTCGTCTGTCCTGACAAAGCTCCATAATATTGCCGACATATTCCTTAGGTGCATAGATGTGAGCGTCTGTTACAGGCTCTTCCGCCATTTGAATAAGTGACGGATCGGGGTAGTTTGTCGGGTTGTCAATCATCTCAACCGTGCCGTCCGTGCGTGTGATTCTGTAAATTACACTCGGTGCGGTTGTGATGAGGTCAAGCTGATATTCTCTTTCAAGTCGCTCCTGAATAATTTCCATGTGGAGCAGTCCCAAAAATCCGCAGCGGAAACCGAATCCGAGGGCAACCGATGTTTCGGGATCAAACGAAAGAGCCGCATCGTTAAGCTGGAGCTTTTCAAGTGCATCTTTAAGGTCGCCGTATCTTGCGCCGTCAACAGGGTAGATACCGCAGAAAACCATAGGCTGTGCCTCACGGTAGCCTGGGAGCGGTTCTTCAGCGGGATTTGATGTGAGTGTAACCGTGTCGCCGACCTTTGCGTCTGCAAGAGTCTTGATTGAACCCGTGATGTAGCCAACCTCGCCTGCATAAAGACCGTCGGTCTTTTCGGGGGCGGTTGCGTGCATAAGTCCGCACTCAACAACATTGAACACACTGCCCGTTGCCATAAGCTTGAATTCATCGCCCGGGTGAATCTGTCCCTCTTTGAGCCTTACATATATAATTACGCCCTTGTAGCTGTCGTAGTAGCTGTCAAAAATCAATGCACGCAGAGGTGCGTTGATATCGCCTGTCGGAGCAGGAATATCGTGAACAACCTTTTCAAGAACTGCGTGAATGTTGATTCCTGCCTTTGCGGAAATTTTCGGAGCATCCTCGGCAGGAATACCGATTACATCTTCGATTTCCTGAATAACCCTGTCGGGGTCTGCACTCGGCAAATCAATTTTGTTGACAACGGGAACAATTTCAAGTCCGCTGTCAACGGCAAGATATGTGTTTGCAAGAGTCTGCGCCTCAATGCCCTGTGATGCGTCAACAACAAGAATAGCGCCCTCACAAGCTGCCAGTGAACGGGAAACCTCGTAATTGAAGTCAACATGACCGGGGGTGTCGATGAGGTTAAAAAGATATTCTTCGCCGTCATCGGCTTTGTAGATAACGCTAACCGCCCTCGCCTTGATTGTAATGCCACGCTCACGCTCAAGGTCCATGTCATCAAGCAGCTGCGCCTCCATATCTCTTTCGGAAACGGAGTTGGTCTGCTCAAGAATTCTGTCCGCAAGCGTACTCTTGCCGTGGTCAATGTGAGCAATAATGCTGAAATTTCTTATTTTATCCTGTGGAAAAGACAATGCTAATCACCTTTTTCTTTAATGTCTGAATTTTAATGAGTTATGTTCTGTAAATTATTATACCAATTCTGCCGAATAAAGCAACCGTATTTGATTAAATCTGTGGGAGAAATTGTGACTCAAATCAGTAGCGCCGTTCCCTATTCGTGCAGACAGTTTGAAAAATCCGCAACATATTTTGCCCGAGCGTAGCATTGTTACCGTTTGTACAAACAGTAGCGGCGTTCAGTGAACGCCAATCGAAACGATTGTAAAATCGGTTCGATTAAATACAAACCATTTGTTTATCGTATGTTATTGATTAAAACGCTTATTGCAGATGTATATTTGTTCGTTTTGGTTTTGCAACCAAAGCGAATGGCGGTCACTGACCGCCGCTACGGTTAAGCAATATTGATTTATTTATCATCATAACTCCCTAAATTATAACATATGGCAATCTCTTTCACAAGCAAAAAATCGTTGCAGTATGCGGTTTTCGGTGCTATACTTGGCTTGTATGAAATTGCTTTGTTAAAAGGAGAAATTGGTATGACAAAAGGTGAAATTGCTAAGAATAATTTTATGCAGGGCTACAACTGCGCTCAGGCTGTATTGCTTGCATTTTGTGACGATTTGGGATTTGATGAACAGACTGCTCTTATGCTGGCGTCACCGTTTGGCGGCGGAATCGGCAGAATGCGTGAGGTCTGCGGTACTGTTACTGGAATGTATATGGCTTTAGGTCTTGCAAGGGGTTACAGTGACAGCAAGGATAATGCCGACAAAAAGCGTGTTTACACCGAGGTTCAGCAGCTTGCCGAAAGGTTCAAAGAGGACAACGGTTCAATCATTTGCCGTGACCTTCTCGGTATTAGAGCAAAGGCAAAGGATACCCCGACTCCGTCTGAGAGAACAGAAAAATATTATGCCGCCCGTCCGTGTCCTGAATTGTGCAGATATGCAGCGGATTTGCTTGATGAATACTTAAAGAATAAAAAAGGCTGAGGGGCGTTGCTTTGATTTGAAACTTATGCCTGCAAACAGTTGAATTTGGGAGTAAATTGTGATAAAATGTTTAAAATAGGGCATTAGTCTAATGCGGTTAATTTTGAAAATTACCTTGAAAGGGGAATTGTGATATGTGCGGCATAGCCGGCTTTATGGGACAGGTTGAAAACAGAGCCGATGTCATCAGAAATATGACAGAGGTTATCACTCACCGTGGTCCCGACTCGGACGGATTTTTTACGGACGACAATATTTCCATGGGATTTCGCAGACTTTCCATTATTGACCTCGGTGCAGGTCATCAGCCTATATACAATGAGGATAAAAGCCTTGTTCTCACATTCAACGGTGAAATTTATAACTACAAGGATTTGAGAAAAGAACTTATCGCAAAAGGTCATAAGTTCTATACAGATACAGACAGTGAAGTGCTTGTTCACGGCTTTGAAGAGTGGAAAGAAGATATGCTTCCAAAACTCCGTGGTATGTTCGGCTTTGCTATTTACAACACAAAGGATAACTCACTTTTTATTGCCCGTGACTTTTTCGGCATTAAGCCGATGCACTACACTCAGATAGGCAATGACTTTGTCTATGCAAGTGAAATCAAGAGTATTCTTGAATATCCTAAGTTTGAAAAGAAATTCAACAGAAAGGCACTTGATTCCTACCTTTCTTTCCAGTATGCAGTTCCGCCCGAAACTTTCTTTGAGGGTGTTTACTGCCTTATGCCCGGCCACTATCTCTGGTACAAGGACGGCGAGGTTGAAACTACCCGTTACTTTGAGGCTCGTTTTAATCCCGATGAAGAAATGACAGAGGAAGAGGCTGTTGACAGAATTGAAAAGGTTTTTGAAAACTCCGTAAACGCTCACAAAATTGCCGATGTTGAGGTTGGCTGTTTCCTTTCAAGCGGTGTTGACTCAAGCTATGTTTCAACATATTTTGCCGACCAGAAAACATTTACAGTCGGCTTTGACTTTGGCGAAAAATATAACGAAATCAGCTGGGCAAAAAATCTCAGCGAAAAAATCGGTGTTGAACACCACACTCACCTTATTTCAAGTGAAGAATTCTGGGACGCTGTTCCGACTGTTCAGTACCATATGGATCAGCCGCTTGCGGATCCGTCATGTATCGCACTTTACTTTGTATCCCGTCTTGCAAGCCATTATGTAAAGGTTGTCCTTTCGGGTGAGGGTGCAGACGAATTGTTCGGCGGTTACACTTGCTACAACGATCCGAGAGTGTTCAAAATTTATCAGACAATTGTTCCGCATTGCATCAGAAAGGCAATAAGAGCAATTTGCAGAAAGCTCCCAGACATCAAGGGCAGAGATTATCTCATCCGTGCCTGTGACAAGCTTGAGGAGCGTTATATCGGTAACGCATTTATGTATGACTACAAGCAGAAGCAGGAGCTTTTGAAAGATCCGTCAATTGCAACACGCCCACAGGATCTTACAAGAAAATATTATTATCGTTGCCGTAAGTATGACGATGTTACAAAGATGCAGTATCTCGACATCAATATGTGGATGGTCGGTGACATCCTTCTTAAAGCCGACCGAATGAGTATGGCTAACTCGCTTGAACTTCGTGTTCCTTTCCTCGATAAGGAGGTTTTCAAGGTTGCGTCATCGCTCCCGACAAAACTGCGCTGCAACAAGCACAACACAAAGTATGCAATGCGTAAGGCTGCCGTTCGCCATATGCCTGAGGCTACTGCCGAAAAAGAGAAACTCGGTTTCCCTGTACCGACAAGAGTATGGCTTCGTGACGAGAAGTATTATAATGTTGTAAAGACAAAGTTCAAGGGCAAAACTGCCGAGAAATTCTTCAATACAGATGTCCTTGTTTCATGGCTCGACAGTCATTTCAGCGGAAAAGAAGATAACAGCAGACGAGTTTGGACAATTTATGTGTTCCTCGTATGGTATGATATCTATTTTGATGAGGACAGCGAAAAGGTTGAAAAGCCTGTAAATCACCTTGATGAACTCAAGGCTGTTGCCGAGGCGAGAAGAGAAAAGCAGATTGACGCTCCCGGTGAGGTAATTATGGCTGCCGCAGAGGAGATTGACGAAAATTACGATGCTCCGAACTTTGGCGTTGACAAGTCAAAAAAAAATGACGAATCTGCCGAAAAAGCGGAAGAACCCGTAAAAGAGGAATCTGCGGAAGATGTGACAGAGGAAGTTGAAGTCCCCGATGACGGCAATGAGCCTGCAATCGTTGAGCCTGAGGAAGAACCCGAGGTTAAAGAAGAGCCTAAAAAAGAGGAGTATGTGAACATCTCAAATCCCGAGGATAACGAGATTTACGACGCTCCGAAAAAACCGTCAACTCCCCAGGAGCAGATGCAGATGGCTATTGAGAGCATTGAAAAAAGATCAAAATATCTTGACGAGCCGAATGTAATTTCAGACGAGGCTGTTGACAATATCGTAAACTCAATCTCTTTCTTTGATGATGAGGACGATAAAAATTAATCAAAGTTATTAAAAATAACAAAATAAACAAGGGCAACCGAGGTTGCCCTTGAATTTTATAAATAAGATGAATCATCAAATAATACTATAATGACTGCTCTGCAAAGAAAAGGGGTGCTTTTTTGAATATTGATGATTTTGCAGAAATTCTGAAAATCGGTGAGTCGATTAACACAGAATTCAAATCGTGGAATAAAGTGTCTGATATGAAGAAACGAATTAATTTGGCGGTTGATGAACTTATAGCTTTTGCAAATAACAAAGGAGGCACTCTTTACTTTGGCGTTGAAGATAACGGTGAAGTTACGGGTTGTGACGGTAACTACGATTTGCAGAACATTATTGAATCAATTTACGAAAAAACAAGACCGTCTATTTTTGTTGATCCCGAAGAAATAGAATACAACGGTAAAAAGGTGATTGCACTTACCGTTGCATCAGACGGAATTACACATGCAACTACAGACGGCAGATGCTTAAAAAGACTTGGAAAAAATTCTAAACCGTTTTATCCCGATGAAATGAGCAACCGCTATTCCGAAATTCAAAGCTCCGATTTTTCGGGAAGGATTTTGTCAGACAGCACGGAAGATGATATAAACAAACTTGAAGTTTATAAGTTGAAAGAAAAATTAAAAGCGAGAAATCCCGAATCGACATTAGCTGATATGGATGATATCGCATTTTTGCGTGACCTTGCTTTGGTTAAGTCTGACAGCGGTAATATTAAATTGACTGTGGCAGGATTATTATTTGTAGGCAAAGAGCAGGCAATCAATAGATTACTTCCACAGGCAGAGGTAATTTACTTGCACTATTCCGAGTCGAATTTAGAAGAATATGATGCAAGACTTGATATGAAGGCTCCTATTATATCGGTAATTGACAGACTTTCAGAGAAAATACAAGACTCAAATCGTATTGTCAACGTTCAGGTTGGACTTTTCAGATTGGAAATTGTCGATTTTCCTGAAAAAGTTTTTCAAGAGGCATTACTCAATGCTTTGTCACACAGAGATTATCAAAGTCAAGGTGCGGTTTATGTAAAGCATTATCCTGATAAAATTGTAATAGAAAACCCCGGTGCATTTTTGGACGGTATCACAGAAAATAATATAATTACACATCCGTCTGTTCCGAGAAATAAATTAATTGCCGAAACTCTGCAACATCTAAAATATGTTCAGAGAACAGGACAAGGTGTTGATATTATTTTCAGAGAAATGATATCATCCGGCAAGCCGTTTCCCGAATACAAATCGTATAATGATGCGGTTTCGCTGACAATCTATAGTGCTATTGATGATATTGATTTTGTAAAATTCATTGCCAATGAAGAAAACGGACTGAGCAGAAGTTTTTCACTTTCGGAACTTATGATTTTGCGCTACCTTAAAGATAACCGCAAAATCACAATGTCTGAGGCAGAGAGCTTAATTCAAGAAGCTCGTGATCAGGCTCAGAATGCCTGTAATAACCTTAAAAGATATGGTTTGATTGAGTTGTCGGGCAATGAATATATGTTGACGGCAAAGATATATGACGAGTTAAAAAATTCTGTTGATTACACTAAGGATAAAGCAATTCAATATATCAAAGCAAGAGAAATGATTTTGGAATATATCCGTGACAGAGGTTTTATTAATAACGAATTAGTAAGAGAATTGTGTGGCTTTTCACAAAAACAAGCCCGTATAATATTGCAACGAATGAGAAAAGAGAATTTGATTGAACTATCCGAAAAAGGAAGATACGCTAAATATATCATTAAGAAATAATTTAACGCGCCCTTAACGCGCCCCAATGTGTGTTTAACGCGCCCTTAACGCGCCCTTAACGCGCCCCAATGTGTGTTTAACGCGCCCTTTTAATTAAAAACAGCACCAAACAATATGTGTTCAGTGCTGTAAATACAATGAAATTAAATTTTTAAACTACCGCTCCGAGACAGAGAATGTTTTGCAGAATTTTGTATTCTTCTTCAAAGTCGGAGAGGGGGAGAGGATTTTTGCCGAGCCCCATTTCTATGGTGAGGGCAGGTCGGCGGAATTTTTCGATGAACCAATCCTTAAAGCCGCCGCCTGTGGCAATCTCCTCGGGAAAGGCTATGTTGTAGCCGCTTGCCTGTGAGAATATTGACGCAAGCCGAAAGCTCAGAACGGGTGTGTGTCTGCCGAATGAGCAGTAAATTTCCCGTCCCTGACTGTGCAGAGCGATTGCCCGTTCAAAGTCAATATTACGGCAAAGTGTCGTAAGTGCCTTTGTTTCGGGTTCGCTTTCGGGATGATTTCCGCCGAATCTTGTCGGCGCCGGACACTTGATATTGTTCTTTAATTCAAGCTGTTTAAGTCTGCACCAACCCGCATTGAAGTTGTGATTGATGTCAACTCCACGGGCATTTGCCTGCCATTTATATGTATCGGTGCAGACCTTTTCGACAAGCGGTTTGTATTTGAATGCGGCGTCACTGCCATGCAAGGCAATTTCCGTGCCGTCGGGATTTACGCAAGGCACAATCGTAAGACCTCGAATGCTTAAAAAATTCCCGATTTTGCATCCGCCGACAGTTCTGTCGCTTTCCATTGCCTCACAACATTCTTCAAAAAATTTCAGCAGGGCAAGTATTGTGAGGTACTCCGAGCCGTGAAAACCGCCACAGTAGAGTACACGATTCTTGGTGTTGCCGATGTGCAGAACATCAATACCTCTTCCGCACACGCTTTTTCCGGCAAAGCAATGCTTGATGAACTTGTACCTGTCGCAGAGCTCGTTTATGATTTCCTTGCGTGTTTTGTAATCGGGAAAAACATTATAATCGGGCATAACAAAATCCTTTCCTTTCGATAATTCAATCTTTAAAACGGAGGCATAATTATGGAGCTTTTTGAAAAAACTCTTAACAGTAAGAAAATTTTTGACGGCAGAGTTCTGCATATAGTCCTTGACGAAGTGGAGCTTCCTGACGGTAAAAGGTCAAAGAGGGAGGTTGTCAATCATCCGGGCGGAGTATGCGTTGCCGCTCTTGATGAGGACAATAACCTTTCTTTTGTAAAGCAGTTTCGCTATCCGTACAAGGAGGTTGTGCTTGAGCTTCCTGCCGGCAAGCTTGAAAAGGGTTCTACTCCGCTTGAAAACGGAAAGCGTGAGCTTCTTGAAGAAACTGGACTTGAGGGTTACTCCTACATTTCTCTCGGTCAGGTGTATCCGTCTCCCGGATACACCTCGGAAATTATCCATCTTTATGCCTGTCGGGTAAAGTCACAGGGTGAGCAAAAGCTTGACGAGGGTGAGTTTTTGAATGTTGAAAAAATCTCCCTCAACAAAGCCGTTGAAATGGTGCTTAACAATATGATTCCTGACTCCAAAACACAGATTGCCGTTTTAAAGACTGCCGCACTTTTGAAAAGCGGTAAAATTTAATTTAATCATAGGAAATATATATGCAGAATTTTACTGTTTCAGAACACGAAAAATTGAATACTGCCGTTGCTCTCGGATTTTTTGACGGACTTCACAAGGGACACCGAAGGGTTATTCTCTCGGCTGTTGAGCAGAAGAAAAACGGACTTTTGCCCGTGTGCTTTACATTTGCTCAAAGCCCGAAGGAGGTTCTCGGAAAATCTTCTAAGGGTGCGCTTATGACAACGGAAGATAAGCTGAAAACGCTTGAAAGCTTGGGTATTGAACATACCTTCAGTCCCGACTTTAAAAAGCTGATGAATATGTCTGCAAAGGACTTTGTCGAGAAAATTATTTTTGGCGACCTCAATGCAAAATTTGTTGTCTGCGGTTTTAACTATCGTTTCGGAAAAAACGGAGAAGGCGATACCGATTTGCTCAAAAAGCTTTGTGATGAAAATGGCACGGAGCTTAAAGTGATAGAGCCTGAGCGTGACGATGGCGATGTTGTTTCGTCAACACTTATCCGTCTGCTTGTGGGTGAGGGTAGCATTCGCCGTGCGAACAAGCTTTTGTGTTCATATTTTGGATTTTCTGCCGTGATCACCCACGGAAAAAGACTTGGCAGAGAACTCGGTACTCCGACAATCAATCAGAAACTTCCCGAAAATCTTGCCGTGCCGAAATATGGCGTTTATGCGTCTGCCGTTACGCTTGAAAACGGAAAGGTCTATTGCGGTGTGACTAATATCGGTGTAAAGCCGACGGTCGGAGGAACAAAGCTTTTGAGCGAAACATGGATGTCTGACTTTCACGGCGGTGAAATATACGGTCAGACAGCCGATGTCCGTCTGCTTGATTTCATTCGTCCCGAAAAGAAGTTTGACAATATCACCGAATTAAAAAATGCCATAACCGACAATGCAGTTACGGCAAAAGAAATTTTTGATGAGATGTATAGATACGGAGTCTGAAGTAAGCGTAGTATTTATCTATGGGAGCTTTGATAAATTGGGATTGGAAAACAATAGAGTGTTTTATTTCTCCCCTCATCACGGAAAAATGTGGGATGATCAAAAGTAAATATTGAAAAAGAGCATAGGAAGCTCCCAAATTGTAGTTGAAGAGACAAACCTATGCTCTATTTAGATGATATCAAAGTCGAATTTGAAAGTCAAGAATTTAAAGGAACACATATAGGAATCAGCCCTAATAAAGATAAAAGCGTATTGTTTCTGCAGAGCGTAAGGTCTACGCAGTCAGTCCGGTGTCCTTATTGCAGCGGTAGCGATGGACATGAACGCATTTTACAACAAGCTTGTAACAAAGCATTTGCCCAAAGCACAGATTGTATATGATTGATTTCATATACAGTCGCAATTTGGCAGAGATGTTATCGGCGTTGTTCGTCTGGATGAAATTCGCAGGCTTCAACAACAAGATCAAGGTTGCTAAACGAATCGGCTACGGTTACCGTGATGATGACTTCTTCTTTACCTTGATTCGCTATCTCTCTATTCCTTCTGACCGTTCACCATACCACCAAAAATCGTGATGAACCTATTTTATATTCAAAGATGACTAAATTCAAACGAGCAATTATTTCCGATGCAGTTAATTATGTTTGCAGAGGTCCCTTCGGAATGTAACTGTCTTATAAATTCCAATATAGAAACCGAGGCTGTCACAAAACTATCTGTTTTGTGACAGCCTCGGTTTATTTTGAATATATTTTATTCTGTTTTCAGTATCGCAAGTGTACTGAAAGTTGTATCTTGAATTTGAGTGATCAATTCGCCATTATATTTTTCGGTGATGTCTTTAACTATTTTCATGCCGTAACCATGGAGTTCAGGGTTTTTTTCAGGTTTTCTGATAGTTTCTGAAAATTTATTCTCACATTTAATAAAAATATGGTCATTATCCTGTTTGCAAGACAGGTAAAGCAGCTTGTCATCACCAGTATAATTTTTAAGGGCATTTATGCTATTGTCTAACAGATTGATAAAAACTCGGCAAATATCAAAATCGGCAATGCCTGTGTTATTGTCAAGAATAATATCATCAATAATTTTAATTGACTCTTCTTTAGCAACAGATGTCTTATCAAAAAGAACCGCATTGACAATTTCGTTGCTACAGTAACGCTGTGTTTTTGTACTGTCCATAATATCGGATATACCGCTTACAATTTCTTTTGCCTTTTTATTTCCTTCTTGTGTATTTTCAGACAACTGAATGTTGATTACCTGAACAAGATTGTTTATGTCATGTCTTAATTTTGCTGTGCTTTCATAATTTTCAAGCATCTTTCTATAGTATTCCGCCTGAAGTTTATTTTGGTATTCAAGCATCTCGTTCTCAGATTTTATTTTATAGTACGAAGCACTGCTTTTTGTAAAATAAATAAGAATACTGTCAGCCGCAACAAATATGAAAATGTAAAAATAAATTATGCTGAGATTTGTATTTTTTACATTAAACGGTACATAGACCGAAACTTGGTTGAATTGTGTGATTGAAAAAGCGAGAAACAGTATTTCAAATGCTATCAACACAAACAGAAAAACAATGTTGCTCCTAAAGAACATATCTCTGTTTTTCTTTAGAAATCTGCTGCCGATTATAGTGTATACACCTAGCAGAGTGGTTATTACTGTGACAGACACAAGGTAAACATATGGCTCTTGCAAATAATTTTCCGAACTGCCAAACAGAACAGACACAATAAAATAGCTTAAGTAGTCCGATAGAAATATTATAAGAATAGAAACAATTGAAGTAATTACCTTTATATAGAATTTGTCTTTGTACAATAAGATATTGCCTATGACAATGGCTAACAAGGACAGCTGTGTTGTCCAAGACGGCATATTATCAAAGTGTTGGGGTATAAGCAATAGGTAAAAAAGCACTGATTGTAACAAAATAGTTTTAATTTTGCTTTGCTTACTGTGCAACACAAAAGAATTTGCCACCACTGCAAGCAAAATATTGTAAAGGTACACCCACATTTGTTGAGGTAGGTAATATTGATTTTCAAATATTGTATGCAAATAAATCTCTCCGTTACAGCCCGATTTTTGAAGCTTTGTGCTTAAAAATCATTTTCTTGACATTGTCATAATAGCTTCTGCTGACCGGAATTTTTGTGCCGTTCGATATTACAATTTTGTATTTTAACAAATCAATTGCATACTTCAGATTAACTGCATAACTTTTATGACATCTCAGAAAACTATTATCCAACTTATTCATAGCGTCGTCAAGCTTTATGTATTCTTCATATCTGTCTGTAGCAGTGTAGTATGTAACTTTTCTTTCGTGACTTTCAAGGTAAAGAATTTTGCTTTTGTCAATTATAATATTTTGTCTGTTGACCGAAATTTTAATTGACAACGGCTTATTTAAGGTTAAGTATTTTAAAATTTTGTTAATGTGGTAAAATAATTTATTTTTATCAATTGGTTTTGTAATTAACCCCCAAGGGTTAAAGTCAATAAAAATATCTGAACAATATTCTAAATATCCTGTAATAAAAATAACAGGTGTTGTAGGAATGTGTTCACGAACTCTTTTTAGCATTTCCAGACCATTCTCATTTTTGATACAGATATCTATAATAATTGCATCGGGGATTTCGTTTTTTAAAATTGAAGATTCTAAATCGCTTGCGGAATCATATATTTTGGTTTGTATTATATCACGAAATTCGGTGTCTATTAACAGTTTTATGTAATCGGTGATTGTTCTATCATCATCGCATACAGCCACTAACATATACTTCACCTCACTATAAATTATAATAAGATTGTCCGACAATATAATTACTTATTCTAAATAAAAATGTTAATTATTACATCAATCGTGTTATTTTTTACAACTATCTGTAAAAAAATGCAGGTATAAGGTATAATTGGTAAGTAAAAACAGGCGAAAATATATGAAAAAACAGCAAGATTCTCAGCACAATTAACATATTTTGTTTTCAAATTAAATGTTGTTTGTGCATTTAAGAAATGAATAGAGGGATAAGCTATGAAAATAAAATTAGCCTTGCTTGATAATGACCAGAACTATTTGAACCGAATAGTTTCGGTATTCAATATTAGGTATGCTGATAAACTCGAAATTTATTCTTTTACAAAGATTGAGAGCGCATTATCTGCACTTGAAAGTACTCGCATTGATGTTTTTGTTTCGAGTGTTGCTTTCGATGTGAATACGGCAGCTCTCCCTAAGAGATGCGGCTTTGCATATTTTGTTGATTCTGCCGACATTGATTCCGTAAACAATCAGCGTGCCATCTGCAAATATCAAAAAGCAGACCTTATTTACAGACAGATATTAAGTATATATTCTGAAAATGCAGGCGGTGTATCCGAAACAAGATTTGGAGATGACTCCTGCAAGGTGATTGCTTTTGCATCTCCATGCGGCGGTACAGGCAGTTCAACAATGGCTGCAGCCTGTGCATCGTATTATGCCGCCAAGGGCGAAAAGACACTGTATCTTAATTTTGAAAAATTCGGTTCAGCCGACGCTTTCTTTTCTGCGGAAGGTCAGTTTGATATGAGTGATATAATATTTGCCTTGAAGAGCAGAAAGGCAAATTTATCTATGAAAATGGAAAGCTGCGTTAAACAGGATCGCAGAGGTGTGTATTTTTACTCGCAGCCAAAGGTAGCTTTGGATATGATTGAACTCAAAAGTGATGAAATTATTCGACTTATTTCTGAAGCAAAACTTCTGGGTTCATATTCCTATATTATTCTTGATTTGGATTTTGGAATTGACAGTGATACAATCAAGATTTTAAAACAGGCTAATGCTTTGGTATGGACGGGCGATGGTTCTGAGATTTCTAATATTAAAATCAGCAGAGCTTACGACGCATTGGCAATTTCCGAGCAAAATGAAGATGTTCCGATTTTGAACAGAATTGTGCTGATCTACAACAAGTTTAGCAATAAAAGTAGCAGGGCTCTTGCAAGTAATATTGAGCTCAAAAATATAGGCGGTGCTCCAAGATATGAACATGCGTCTGTTTCACAGATTCTGGATAGCCTATCATCAATAGAAATGTTTGGCAGAATTTGTTGAGGCGGTGAATAATTATGACTTTTGAACAGGAGCAACAGTTTGTCTCAAAAATCAAGAAATATGTTACTGATAACCTCTCGCTAAGCCAGATAAGTGATGACGATTTGCAGCAGAGAATAGAGAAGATTGTTGAACAGTATATCGGTGAGCAGTATTGTTCAATTGATCAGCGAGTTTCTATTGTTGAACAGGTTTACAGTTCTATAAGAGGATTCGGACTTCTTGATTCAATTATCAAGGATGAGAGCATAACGGAAGTAATGATTAACGGACCGAAAAACGTATTTATCGAACAGAACGGTCGTCTTTACAAGCTTGATAAACAATTTGAAAGTCAGCGAAAACTTGAAGATGTTATTCAGAGAATTGTCGGTCTTGCCGGCAGAGAGGTTAATCAGGCAAATCCGATTTGTGATACAAGACTTCCGGACGGCTCTCGTGTTAATGTGGTGTTACCCCCGATTGCGTTATGTGGCCCGACTGTTACAATTCGTAAGTTTTCAAAAACTCCTATGACAATAGCAAAATTGATAGAGTACGGCTCAATAACTCAGGAAATTGCAGATAAGCTTCAACTTCTTGTTAAAGCTAAATACAATATCTTCATCAGCGGTGGTACAGGCTCAGGTAAAACTACATTTCTCAATGCTCTTTCAAATTATATTCCAAAGGATGAGCGTGTAATTACAATTGAAGATTCCGCTGAACTTCAGATTGAGGGAATAGATAACCTTGTCAGCCTTGAAACAAGAAATGCCAATGCTTCCGGTGCAGGTCAAATTACGATAAGAGATTTAATAAAATCTTCACTGCGTATGCGACCGGAGCGCATTATTGTCGGTGAGTGTCGTGGCGGAGAGGCGCTCGATATGTTGCAGGCCATGAATACAGGTCATGACGGTTCTCTTTCAACAGGCCACGCAAACTCAACTGAGGATATGCTCAGTCGACTCGAAACCATGGTTTTGCAGGGAGCTGCAGGACTGCCTCTTGAAGCAATCCGTCAGCAAATTGCCTCTGCCGTTGACATAATCATTCATCTTTCAAGACTTCGTGATAAATCCAGAAAAACAATGGAAATCACTGAGGTAGTAGGATACGAAAACGGTAAAATTATACTTAATCCGCTGTATGTCTTTGAGGAAGATGAGAAAAGCACCTTGGAAAAAGTTTCAGGCAAACTTAAGAGGACTGATAATAAAATGCAGAATACATTTAAATTAAAGCTTTCTGGCTTTAAATCAGAAATTTGAGGTGATTGTATTGGCAAAGAAAAATAAAAAAAAGAAAAAAATTGAAGAGCCGCAATACTTTACCTCTGCAACGAATATACCAACCTATAATTATAAAGTATATAACATGACAAAGACAGAAAAGATATTGTATTTTCTGTTGGCTTTTGTTGTAGGTGCAGCTGTTGGCTATCTTTTTTATGGTGGAATAGGAAAAGACGAATTTAATCAGCCAACAACAGTAACATGGGTTCTCAATATAATAATTCCGACTGCGATAGGATTAGTTGCGGGTAAATTGTTTGTACCAATGCGTAGAAAATCAATTGTTGCAAAACAGAAAAAGGAGTTAAGTCATCAATTTCGAGATATGCTTGACGCATTGACAACATCTATCGGAGCGGGAAAAAATGTAAACGATTCTTTCTTTGGCGTATATGATGATTTAAAATTGCAGTACGATTCTGATGCTTTTATATTGAAGGAACTTGAAGTAATAATTTCCGGAATACATAATAATGTTGCAATAGAAGATATCCTTGAGGACTTTGGTCGCCGCAGTGACAATGAAGATATTATGAGTTTTGCCAATGTCTTTAAAATCAGCTACAGAAAAGGCGGCAATATAAAGGAAATTATTCGTAATACACACAGTATTCTTAATGACAAGATGGAAATTTCCGAGGATATAGAAACACTGGTAACTTCAAATAAGCTTGAACAGAATATTATGATTGCTATGCCGATAGTTTTGATTGCTGTAATAAAAATGATGAGTCCTGAATTTGCAAATAATTTTGTTACACCAACGGGCATTATTTCTACAACAGTAAGTTTAATTATTTTTGTAGTTGCTTATTTTATCGGAAAAGCTGTTTTGGATATAAAACTTTAAGGAGTGAAGATTATGCTGGGCTTAACAATGACAGATATTGTAATTATGACCTTGGGTATTGTTTCACTCATTATTTGGTTGATGTTCTTTATCAAAGGTATGAAGTACAATTCAATGTTTGATGTGCTTGTTGAGAAAGAATATCCATTTAAGGAGATATACGGACTCGGTTACGCAGTACTCGAAACAATAAAATATAATTATAAATCAAAAGGCGACAGAAAACTTCGTCAGGAACTTGATGTATTGTATGGCAGTAAATATTCAGAATATTATTTGCGAACGATTCATTCCCAACAAATAACAATTGCATTTACTTTATTCGTACTTTCCTTTATTTTGTATGGACTTGCATCTGATGTGCTTGCACTGATAGTGGGTTTTGTTTTTGCAGGACTTGCGTACTATTATTTTGGTACGGTAACGAAAAAAAGAATTCTTAAAAGGTCAGATGAACTGCTTCATGATTTTTCAGAAGTTGTTTCAAAGTTGGCTTTGCTTACAAATGCCGGAATGATTTTGCGTGAGGCATGGCAGGAAGTTGCCTTTGCAGGCACATCAACAATTTACACCGAAATGCAAACCACAGTTAATGAGATGAATAACGGTGTTTCTGAGATTGACGCAATGTTTAATTTTGGTTCTCGTTGCATCATTCCGGAGATTAAAAAGTTCACGTCAACAATTATTCAGGGTATGACAAAAGGAAACAGTGAATTGACCGCAATGTTGCAGGAACAGAGCAAAGAAGTATGGCAGTTAAAAAAGCAGCTCGTAAGACGAGAAGGAGAAAAAGCTGCCAGCAAATTACTTATTCCTATTTGTGTAATGTTCGTTGGTATCCTTATTATGATTATCGTTCCGATTTTTACAAATCTGGGAGTTTGATAACTTATTTTTGGCTTTATTGTTTTTATATAGAGCAAACTTGCAGAAAGGAGGAATATGGCAAATGATGTTACAGAAGATGATGATACTTGGCAGTATCGCAAAAATGAAGTTGAGAGACCTGTTTACTGATGAAAAGGGCGAGGTTAATATTGTTGCGATTGTTATTCTTATCGGTATTGCGGTTATTCTTGCTTTAATTTTTAAAGATCAAATTAAAGCACTTTTGGAAACCTTGTTTGGTACAATTACCCAAAAAGCAACCGATGCGGTCAACAGCAACTAGAAGAGACCCTCTTCACAGGTGTGCAAGGGGACATCGAAACTATATTTGTAAATTCGATTCCCCTATGCACATATGCTAAATTTTTTGAGAGGACGATAAAGATGACAGGAAAAAACTCTATATGTTCAAAATTGAATAGTGAAAACGGTACAGTAATCATCGAAGCAACTTTTGTGTTTCCTATTATGTTTATTATCCTCTTTTTCTTAATTTATATGGGAAATGCTTTTTATATGAAAGCTCAGGTTGAATCTGTAGTTGAGCAAAAGGCAATTCAAGGCGCTGCATACTGTGCAGATCCGATTCTGGAAACAATGAAAGAAACAGGAAAATTTCCGTCACTCTCGGCTCTGGAAACAAAGCCGTATCGTTATATTTTTGGCGGTATGAATGATGTAGAAAGCAAAATATCAAATGAAGTTGAAGAAGCATTGACAGGAAAAACATCAACCTTTTTTACGAATATGTACCCAAAAATTACAACAGCTAAATCAGATATAGCCAAATACAACAATTATGTCGTTTATTCTACATTTTCAGTAGAGGTAAAGTATACCATTAAATTTCCTATCAGTTTTTTAGGAGAATCAACACCGCCGATGTTGGTGATTACTTCAAGAGCAGAAGCACCGGTTGATGATACGGCAGAATTTATACGAAATACAGATATGGTTATAGATGTATTCAGCAAGTCAAAAGTCGCACAGAAGATATCTGATGTGTTCGGAAAAATAAATGATTTTATATCAGGATTTGCTAAAAAGTAAGGAGGATTGTTGGTAATGAATAGGTTCAAAAAAACCAAGGGTGCTGTTTCAATATTCCTTGTTATTATTTTGGTGCCAATGATGACTGTTTCTGCACTTTTTGTAGATGCCAGCAAAGTGTCATTGGCTAAATCTGTTTCGGAATCTGCAGGAGATTTGACTCTCAATACAGCACTTACTGACTATGACACAAAATTAAAAGATATGTACGGCCTTTTTGCGACTGCACAGAATACAGACGAATTGTATGCAAGTTTGGAGGATTATTATCGCTCCTGCATTACTTCTTCGGGTGTCAGCAACGAAGATGCCGATTCTTATGTGGATCAAATTATGGCTCAGCTTGGTTTGGTTGGTGACAGTGGTGATGTGTCTGATGTACTCAATATGGAGCTTGTAGACTTTAGTGTGAATAAAAACAGTGACGCCACACTTTCAAATGCAAGTGTTATGAAGAAGCAGATTGTCGATTTTATGAAATATCGTGCTCCTATTAACACAGGTTTAAGTTTTCTTTCTTCAATTCAGACATTTAAGACATTAAGTAAGCAAAGCGAACTTGTTGATAAGCGACAGGATTACTACAAAGAAGAAGAGAGTGTAATGAAAACACTCAAGTCCGCGTGGGAATATATTAACAAATACAATTCTTTGCCCCTTATTACCGATAAAAATTATTTCAGCGATATGCAGAAAAATTTAAAAGACTCTTCAGGTTGGGAGAATGATTATAAGTTTTCCGTCAACAGAAAGACGATAATGGACTTATACGATACACAGAACTATATTGATTATTATTGTAATGTACAGAAAGTAAATAATGTCGAATCTAAAAATGCAGCAGGCGATAATGTTAGGGTTGATTTGTGGAGATTTACTTATTCTGAAACAGGTGTATCTGCCCCTTTACAAGATTATACTCAATATTATCCAAAACGAGTTGGCGGATATGATAAAAACAAACGTCCCACAGCTGATGGAATAAAATCATTGATGAATTCGTTCTATAGGGAACTTCAAAAAATGGATTCCTATGGGGCAGAAATCAAGAAAACATCTGCCCCTGTCGATGTGTATGACTTACAGTACCTTGTTCAAACAAACAGAAAAAATTTGGGACCGTACACAAGCTCTGCTCAGTCAGTGTATACAGTGTATCAAAAACTAAAGAATGCAATGATATGGGTTGAGGCTTATGACGATGATGCAAAAAAGGAACTCAAAGATACTCAAATAACTGTAAATTCAAAGTCAGATAAGCTTTCTACCCAATTTTCTACAATTGAAAGCAAGTACGAAAGCGCTATGAACGAGGTCAGCGGAATCGCCAAAACTTTTTCTGATATTTCACAAGAGTTAAATAAAGGCGAAGATCCGACAAACACAACAAAGACGAATGATTTAATAAAAGGTATAAGCGACAAGGTCTCGGGTTATGTTGACAATATGGAAAAAGCTAAAGAATACCTTGATAACGCATCAAAGAAACTTAATGAGGCAAAAACTTCTGTTGAAAGCGGAAAACTGTATAACGCTAAAAATGCGTGGGAAGGTGCAGCTAACGATAATGAACTTAAAAACACATCTATGGCTCGGCAGGATAAAGCAGAAATTCAGGAGTTGGGAACTTATCTGAATACGCAAGAAATAGAAAAAATGGTTACGAGATTGAAGAATATCTCAGATAACCTCCAAAAAAGTATTGATAAAATTAAAAAATATAAGTTTGACGGTACTTTTATCGGAGATATAAAAGGTTACGGTAAAGCCGAGTCTTTAATTGAGAGCAAGGTTGGTGCTGCTCAGCTTAAGAGCGTTAAACTTTCAACACCGGAACTAAAAAGTCAGGCGGACGGTTGGTTTTCATGGGAGAGCGGAAAACTTGATGTGAGCTGGGTGAATAAATCAGGAACACAGGTTTATTTACACGGAAAAACCGATAAGTTGAATTTTTATTCGTATTTGTACACTCATTTCAACACAGGCGAGGTTTCTGCAAAAACAGAAACAAAATCGGAGAACAAATCAGACGGTCAGAATTTGTATGACGATATAAAGAAAAATTCAGATTCAAAGGCAAGTGATGATGCTAAAAATGCAGAAAAAGGAAATATTACAAACAGCAAGGATTTATCTTCATTGGTCACAAAGGGTTGGCCGTCGAAAGATGTGGGAAATAATGCTGAAACCCCTTCTTCAGAAATAAAAACAGGTGATTCTGCGGCAAAAGATACAAGCAAAAGCCTTAGTTCTATGTTTAAAAACTTAGGCGACGCAGCCGCAAAAATGGGAACAGACTTGCGAGATAAATTGTATGTTTCCGATTATGTCCTCAGTATGTTCAGTTACGATACAATTGAGAAGGAAACGGAAAAAAAGTCGGGTAAAGATGCAGAGGTACAGACATTAACGCTGACCCCGATGAATACAACAAACAATTACGCCTACGGCAAAGAGGTTGAGTACATAATTTACGGTGGTTCAAACTCTTCAAATCTCACCAAGGCCTACGGTTCAATTTACGGAATCAGATTTGGATTTAATGTAATATACGCATTTATGGACTCATCTATTCGAGATACCGCATTTGCTATTGCAACCCCGATTTCTGCGGCTACATTGGGTGTTATTCCTGCTCCGCTTATTCAGGCGGCAATTATTATAGGAATCGCTTGTTGTGAGTCAGCATTGGATTTGCAAGATTTAAAAAACGGCGAAAGCGTTCCATTGTTTAAGAATAAAAAAACTTGGAAATGCTCTGTCAATGGTTTAATGAATGAAGCCAGAGAAGGTATTGGTAATGCGTTAAAAGATGTTACCGATTCTGCATTAGATGCAGGTCTTGAAGAGTTGAATGATTTGCTTGATATGACAGATGACCAGCTTAATGAGTTTATCAAAGACGGAACAGATAAGGTTGTCAGCTCTGTATCTGCGTCGTATGATACTCTTATTGAAAGGCATGCAAATACGGCAATTCAAAAGTTGACAACTCTCTGTAATAATGCCATTGAAAAGTATGCAAGTGATCCGGCTGTTGATATGGCAGATGAAGTTACTACAGGGTTAGATGATTGGCTTAAAACGGAAGGTAAAGGTGTTGATAAAAGTTCTGACCTTGGATACATAGTTAAAGCTGAGGCAGTAAAACTGATAAAGGAAAACTATGTTCAATTATTGTTAGATGAAATGAAGAGTGTTACAGACAATGCCGAAACATCTATATCTAATGTAGCAAACAATATTACGGGAATAATTGATGAAGTTAGAAGGGATATAGTGAGAATAATAAGTACCACTTCTGACAAAGTAATTGCCTATAAAGATAAAATGAAAGAAAAGGTTAAGGAATCAATGAAAGGCGGAGCCGGAAAGTTAAAGGAAACCCTGAATCAGCAGATTGACGGAATTTTTGGAAGTAATTCTGGTGACTCGGATTCTACGGGAATGGCTTCGTTACTGTCATTTTCCTACAGTGACTATCTCAGATTATTTTTAATGATAGGTCTTTATGCAAACGAAGAGGGAGTACTGCTCAGAACAGGAGATGTTATACAGGCAAATATGAGACAGGATGCCGAAAGAAAAGACTTTAAACTGTCCGATTCGGCTGTATATGTTGACCTGTATGCAAAGATTCAGGTTAAGCCGACTCTGTTGGCACTTCCGCTGTTTGCCGATGTTGAGGGCAACCCTTCGGATAATGTAAACTGGTATACAGTTGAATATAAATCTACCAAAGGATATTAAAGGAGAAAAAACACAATGAAAAAAACACTCACAATTTTAATCGCACTTACTATGCTCTTATCTGTTTCTGCCTGTGGCAACAGTGAATCACAAAAGCCGACAGATTCGGTAATCAGTTCATCACAAGTGCCCCAGACGGAAGGTAGTTCGGAAACTGTTGCACAAACATCAAACACAAAGTTGTCGGGTACTTATAAAGTTCCACTGAAAAATATATATGTTGATGTTCCAAACTATCAAGAGATTGAACAGGCATTTACTGAATTATTTATTATTCATGATTCAAGATATGTATCTTTTACTGAAGCAAAGTATAGTGAGGCAAGTTCTCCAAAAGAGGCTCACAAAGTCGCTTTTAAAGAAATGATTCCAAATATGCAGAATTATGAGGGCGGAATAAACGGTATAACAATTACCAAAGACGAAGAAACTACAATCAACGGAATAGATATGTATTTGTTCGAGGGTACTATTAACTACGGAACAGATACAAAGTTTGACGGATATGCAAAAGGCTGTGCATTCGTTCTTGACGGAGTTCCGTGCGAAATTGTCGGTTCGGTAATTGATAAGTCACAAAGTCAGGAACTTATTGATGAAATCAGTGAGATTGTAGATGAAATGACACAAACAGTTCGTTCAGAAGAGTAAGCAAAAAAATCGGAGGGATGGAAATGCTGAAAAGAATAAAAGGCGAAAGTGGATCGGTTACTATTGAGGCAACCATCTCTCTGTCTGCATTTATGTTTGCAATCGTGACCTTGCTTACCATTGTAAATATCTGTTTGGTGCAGGCTCGTGTTGCTGTAGCTATCAACACAACTGCAAAGGAACTGTCACAATACAGTTACCTTTATTCACTTACAGGATTTAATAAGAGCGAGGCTGAGCTTGCTCAGGCGGCTAAAGACGGAACGCAGGATATTGATTCTATTATGTCTGATATAAATACCGTATTCAATGAGATTGAAAATCTCGGCAATACAGGAAAATCTTCTATGGATAATATTTCTGATATATCTAAGTCTTGGGATTCCGCCGTCGGAAGTGCAGATAAAATTAAAGACGCAGGCAGTTCATTAAAGTCTACAATTGAAGATATTGCCAAAGATCCAAAACAGTTGATGTTCGGAATTGCAAAAATGGCGGCAAGTGAAGGTTTAAATCTTGCAAAATCAAGACTTGTGGCTGCCCCGCTTTCAAAGGTTTTGTGCAAAAAACATCTTGTCAGTTCAAAAGACGGTAATGTTGATGATTATTTAAAACATTTGGGGGTTGTTCCTAACGGAAACGGCTCTTACATTGACGGACTTGATTTTTCAAATTCAACCTTATTCCCATACGGCTCAAATGAAATAACTGTTGATGTGTCGTATGATGTCAAAGTAATTGCGTTGCTTCCGATTGATTTTAAATTTTCTTTTCATCAAAAAGCAATTACACACGGCTGGCTTGCAGGTGAATCTACATATAAAGGTTCTAAAAAATACAAAGAAACCGATACCCTCTGGACAAAAGCTACCGTTCAGGAACGGTCAAATTTAATTCGCCATATGGTTATTGCGGATATGGAAAAAGAGGGTTATAAGAAAACCGCAGGTTTGACAGATGTTCAGCTCTATAATTCCGAAAAAAATGAATTTGTTATGATTTCCTCAATGAACCCGCTTTACAGTTCAGCTGATGAAGATGTAAAAACTCTTGATGATTTGGATTCGGCTGTACTCAAGGAAAGTATTGAGAGATTGTGCGGAAAAATGAAGAGCACAACAGACGGACTTTCTTCTGTTGATGTTAAAACCGAAAAAAACGGACAAACAACCAAGGAGAAACAAAATTGCGGCGGAGCTAAAAATAAGATTGTCTTGGTTATTCCTGAGGATGAAGGTCTTAAGGAAAAAATTGAAAAGGTGATTGCTGACGCAGATACCCGTGGAGTAACGATTGAAGTTGTTCCGAGTTACGGAAAAGGTGCCAGCAAAACAGAAGAAAAAGATAATTAGGGATGAGAAAATGAGAATAATAATTGAAACCGTTATCTCCCTCGTTTTGATGTGTACAGGCTATGTCGGAACTTGTGTTTATTTGAAAAACGGCACTATTAAAAAATTTAACAAGAGCGATATTGCCATAGATTCCAAAAGCAAGGTTATATACATCGTTTTCGCTGTATTGAAAAGTATATGTATAGTTGCTTTGTTTAACACAATTTATGTTTCGCATAGCATAATTCACCAGCTAAAACTTTTGGTTTTGATAGACTCAATTTTACCGATGGCGGCTGTTGATTACAAAAAGCATAAAATACCAAATCCGTTTTTGATTGTGTCTTTAGTGTTATGTATGGTGCTTTATATTGCAGAGTTTGTTTTTTCTCCGTCAACAGTGCTTGATTCACTAAAAGACGGAGTAATCGGAGCTGCGGTTATAGGTTTGTTTTTCTTGCTAATATCACTTGTTTTTAAAAACAGTATGGGTATGGGTGATATTAAATTATTTGCTTTGATGGGCCTGTATCAGGGATTGTGGGGAGCATTTAATTCAGTGTTTTTTTCACTTTTGGTTTCATTTTTTCTTGCACTTGGATTGCTCATTTCAAAGAAAAAGAAAAGGAAAGACTCAATTTCATTCGGACCGAGTATTCTGCTTGGAACAATTATTGCTATAGGCTTATCCGGAATATGATGAGGTGCACAAAATGAAAAACTACAGAAAAATAATACCGCTTGCTTTGGTTGTTCTTATGGCACTGGCGTGCTATTCTCTTGTTTCTAATGCTGTTAAAGAAAACAGTGATTACAATCACTATTTGTCAGAGGCAAGAAAATATGCCGAATTGGACATAACTAAATATGCTATTGAAAATTATAATAAAGCTCTATCCATCAACCCGACTCCCGATATTTATGTGGAAGTGGCTGAATATTATGAGAGACAGGAAAATTCAGATACAAAACTCTTGAATTGGTGTGAAGATTTCTTTGAAAAATATCCTACAAATTCAAAGTCGTATGATTGTATTCTCAAGGCATATATGAAACAGAAAGATTATGATTCTTGCTTTGATGTGTTATCTACAGCAGAAAAACGCAATGTTTCATCTGAATACATAAAATCTGTAAAAAATGAACTTTCATATACATTTAAACTCGATTTCAATACATACGATGATGTCGGAATATACGGAAACGGTTTTTGTGCAGTTAAAAGCAAAGATGCATGGGGCTATGTTGATTCTTACGGAAATCAAAAGACCCCAATTACTTATGTTTCGGCTGCTCCCTTTACAAAAGCTGAAATGGCTCCTGTTGTTGATCAGAAAGGTGAATGTTATTTTATTGATAATACAGGCTCAAGAGTTTTGGCATCAAAAGAAAAATATAAGTCATTCGGAATTTCTTCTGATGACATAATAAAAGTTGAACTTGAAAACGGAAAATATTCATATTGTGACAGCGAACTTAACAAGTTGTTCGGTGAATATGATGATGCTACCGCTTTTAATAATGGCATAGCAGCTGTTAAGGAAAACGGACAGTGGAAAATCATAAATAATGAAGGTAATGCAAAGTCATCAACTGAATATGCTGATGTTGTTGCCGATGAAAAAAATATCGTATTTAGAAATGACCGACTTTTTGTAGGTGACGGAACAGGTTATATTATGATAGACTCTTCCGGAAAACAAATCGGCAATGAAAAATATGAAAACGCTCATTGCTTTGCTGACAGTACCTATGCGGCCGTTGAGAATAACGGAAAATGGTTCTTTATAGACAAAGACGCAAAACGGTTATCTGATAAAACCTACGAAGAAGCTCGCTCATACAGCAACGGACTTGCTGCTGTAAAAATTTCAGGTAAATGGGGGTTTGTTGATACTGACGAAAATGTTGTGATTGAACAGCAGTTTTTTGGAGCAAAAGATTTCAGCGAAAAAGGCAGCTGCTTTATACAAACAGGAGACAAATGGCAATTGCTTAAACTATATCGCCTGAATAGAGAGGAGTAAATATCGTGGAATTTTTTTATGAGAATCAGGGTGTTAATACATATCTTGTATATAAAATAAAAGAAGGGGATTCTATTGACACATTAAGCCTTGGTATGATTACCAACAACAATATTCCAGGATTGATAAAAACAATTTTCACTCAAATGGATGAAGTCAGATTCATAAAGTATAATGTTTCGGCTAAAATTACTATGAAACAATTTTTTACGGGAGTAGTGAACCGTAAAAGATTACTCGGCGTCTTTGACGGTATAGTCAACGCTTTAATATCAGCAGAAGACTATATGATTGATATATCAAGTGTTATTCTTGATTTGGACTATATATTTGTAGATGTGTCAACTTGTGAGGCAACTCTCATATGTTTGCCTATAACTAACAATGAGCTACAAAAACCTGATTTAGGGGCTTTCTTCAAAAACATTATGGTTAATACTCAGTTTGATCAAACTGAAAATTCTGACCATGTTACAAAAATATTTAATTACCTAAATGGCTCACCTCTTTTTTCACTCGTTGACTTTAAAAAGCTTATTGATGGTTTAAAGAATGAACAATCAGTTAATACGACACCTGTACAACAGGTAGTCAGCGTTCGAAAAGTGGTTCAGCCAAAACCTAAAGAAGCTTTGGAGTCGACTCCTGCTGTAAATAAGGTACAACCCAGAACAACACCTGTTCCACAACCGATTCAGATAAATCAGCCTAAATCACAGCCGGTTGTTAAATCAACAGTTTCTGGCACTAATAATGTTGTTAAACCGCCGATTCAACAGCAGTCACAGCCTGTAATACCTGAAGAACCTGAGAAAAAGATTAGTATGTTTAACTTGCTTATGCACTACAGTAAAGAAAACAAGGCCTTATACGATCAGCAGAAGGCAGCTAAAAAGGCTAAAAATGATGCACAAAAACAGGCACAGGCTAATCAAAATGTTAACGGAAACGCAAGTAAAATCAATGGTAATTACGGCTATAAAATTCCAAATGTAAATCAGAATTCAGGAAGCGGCAGCTTTGCAATTCCGGGACAACCTGCTTCAAACATACAGCAGCCCACACCGATTAAACAGCAGAATCAACCTACAGCAAGACCGCAAACACAGCCTTCACAGATTCCGGCTCAGCCTGTTGTACAGCGGTCGTTACAAAATAAGCCGTACAATCAGCCGGTTCAGCAGATTCAAAATGTTCAACAAGTTCAGACTGTTCAGCAGTTACAACCACAGGGGCAGCCTATGAACTTTGGCAATACCACAGTTTTAAATAACGGAAAAATCGGTGAAACTACAGTCTTAAGCGGAGATTTGCAGCAGACTCAGGCAGTAAGGCCGCATCTTTTACGCAATAAAAATAATGAAATAATTAACCTTACCAAGCCGGTTTTCCGTATTGGCAAAGAAAAAAGTTATGTTGACTATTTTGTAAGTGACAATACTGCTGTAAGCAGAAGTCACGCTAACATAATTACCAGAGGTAACAAGTATTATATTGTTGACACAAATTCAACAAACCATACATTTGTTAATGAAAAAATGATTCCGAGTAATGCTGAAACCGAAATACATCACGGTGATAAAATTCGTTTGGGTAATGAGAATTTTGAATTCAAACTTTATTAAAGTTAAGATGTTTTGATCAGAAGATTTTAATAATTCAGATGTTATAAATTATGGAGTGTGACTATGGATTTTATAATATCCGCCATTACTGATATAGGAACGACTAAAAGCACAAATCAGGACAGTTTTAATGTTAGAGTACTGTCCACACCAAAAGGAAAAATGGTTTTCGCTGTACTTTGTGACGGTATGGGAGGCCTTTCAAAAGGCGAGATTGCAAGTGCGTCACTTGTAAATGGGTACTGCAAATGGGTTGATAACAAACTTCCGATTTTATGCGAAGAGGGGTTTGATGATGTTGATATTCGTTCCGACTGGACAGAAATTGCAATCGAATATAATGAAAAAATAAAGAATTACGGAAAAAAATGCGGACTTTCAAGTGGACTCGGCACGACCGTGACGGCAATACTTTTGACTGAAAATAGATATTATATCATCAATGTTGGCGACACTCGTGCCTATGAAATCAGTGATAATGTGACAGTGATGACAAGAGATCACAGCGTTGTAGCAAGAGAAATTGAACAGGGAATCATCACGCCTGAACAGGCCAAAAACGATGTAAGAAGAAGCGTTTTGTTACAATGTATTGGTGCATCCGAAGAGGTCTATCCCGATATGTTTTTTGGGGATACAAAGCTGAATGCGGTATATATGTTGTGCAGTGACGGATTCAGACACGAAATCAGCAATGAAGAAATATATAATTCACTAAATCCGAATGTTATGGTTGATGCTGAGGGGATGAAGTGTAATATGCAATCACTTGTTGAACTTAACAAGCAGCGACAAGAAAGAGATAATATTTCGGTAATTACTGTCAGAACTTTTTAAAATTGGAGGGAACGGGATGCTTAAAATAGGATCTCTTGTTGACGGCAAATATAAAATACTCAGTAAAGTCGGACAGGGCGGTATGAGTGTTGTATATATGGCGATTAACGAGAAAGCAAACAAGACCTGGGCAGTTAAGGAAGTCCGAAAGGACGGTGTTCTTGATTTTGAGGCAGTTAAGCAGGGACTTGTAGCTGAAACGGACATTCTTAAAAAATTAAGTCATCCTAACTTGCCGAGTATCATAGATGTTATTGATACAGATGATTCTTTTATCATTATAATGGATTACATTCAGGGTAATTCACTTAATAAAGCACTTGAAGAATATGGTGCGCAACCTCAAGACAGGGTAATAGAGTGGGCAAAACAACTTTGTGATGTTTTGGGTTATCTCCATTCAAGGCAACCTCCGATAATTTATCGTGATATGAAACCTGCGAATATTATGCTTAAGCCTGACGGAAATGTTACGCTGATTGACTTTGGTACTGCCAGAGAATTTAAGGAAAAAAATCTTGCAGACACAACTTGCCTTGGTACGGTTGGTTATGCTGCTCCGGAACAGTTCGGAGGAATGGGACAAACTGACGCACGAACTGATATTTATTGTCTCGGAGCAACGCTTTACCACCTTGTTACCGGATGTAATCCCAGCGAGCCGCCGTATGAAATGGAGCCTATTCGTCAGAAAAATCCTGCGTTATCAAGTGGACTTGAGCGTATCATTCTTAAATGTACGCAGAAAGATCCGAACAATCGTTATCAGTCAGCGGCTGAACTGATGTATGCTCTTGAGCATTATGAAGAAATTGACGATGTATATAAGAAAAAACAGAAAAGAAAGTTAGCGGGTTTTATAACAACTCTTTCTTTAGCTGTAATATTTGCTGTCGGTGGGTTTACCCTTAATTATTTTGCAGCACAGAAAGCAACGGATACATATCAAAATTTAATGTCTGATGCAGCAAAAGCTACCGACTATAATAAGAAAATTAAGTTATACGGTCAGGCTATCGCAGTTCCAAATAAAGCGGGGGAGAAAGACGCCTACCTTGGCTTAATCCAAGCTTATAAAGAAAACGATTCGGTATTTTCTACCGAGGAATCCGCACAGTTGATTAAATATATAAATAACAACAAAAAGCAATTGCAGGCTGACCCTGAAAATTATACAGAAATATGCTTTGAAACAGGAAAATTATTCTGGTACTACTATGATTACGGTAAGGGCAATCCGATAACACGAGCTACAAGTTCAATTGCGTGGTTCCAAGATGTTATTAACAATGCTCCCGAAGGATATGAAAACCTGAATATGGCAAAGGCATATTCGAGTATCGGAAAATTTTACCGTGACATTACAACAGATGTTACAGAAGCGGATGACAAAGGAAAGTATAAACCTTTCTTTGATAACATAAATGAACTTTTGAATTCAATAGCAAAAGACACTAGTGAAAGTGAAATTGTAAGGTTGGAATTGCTTGAACTTGCAAGAAATGCCATTTCACAGTACGCTACAAAGTTCAAAGGTGATGGCGTTACCAAATCAGAAATATCGGATATGTATTATCTGATAAGGGATACATTAGAAGATATTGAGACTACTACAGAAAAAACAACTGCCAAGAAGAATGGAACCAAGTCATTGTTTTTTGATACAAAAAAGGCAATTGATGCAGCATATAGCACAAGCAAGGGAGGGGCTCAGTAATGTCGGTTGAATTATTACAAATCCTTTCTGTGGTAGCATACATTCTTGCAGTCGTAATGCTTGTACTCAGCATTATACTCTTCTTTGTGCTGAATATACGGAAGGTAATCGGAAATCTTTCAGGTTCTACGGCAAAAAAGGCAATCAATGACATAAGACAAAAAAATGAAATGTCCGGAAGAAAGTCTTACAAGCCGAGTGCGGTTAATTTAGCAAGAGGCAAAATAACCGATAAGATGACGCCTTCGGGAAACATAGCAAATCAAGGATACGGAGATACTGTTTCACCGATTACAGAAAAATTCAGTACATTGGATTTGAATCCACAATCTAAAGAAACTACAATTCTGGACACAACAGCTGATGAAACAACAATTTTGAACGATGTTTCTGCATCTGAGGACACTGTTGTTTTGTCTGACTTTAACACAAAGGAAAATGTAACCAAAAATACAGTTGAAAGCGGACAGCGCACCGAAATTCGCACCGAAGTGGAAATAGGCTTCACTGATAGTGACGAAATTATAGAATAGGGGTGTTATAGTGAATAAATCAGTAAGAAAACTTATGCTTAACTTCCTTATTTCTGTTGTGTTCGCTGTTCTTGCGAGTCTTGTGCTGTTGCTTATTCCGCTGAACAGCGGAGAAGAACGAAATGTTTTATTGATTCTTACAGGAGCTTTTTTCTGGCTATTTTTTATTATTTCTCAGGTATCGTTCTGGCAGGCAAATAATGTAAGAAAAACGATTTTGAAATGCTCTAAAAAGCGAAAGGTCAAGAAACCTGATGACAGTTTGGGTATAATTTCATTTTGTAAAAACAAACCTGCTTGTATAGCAGACGGCATATTGATAATATCTGTGATAATTCTTGTTATTGTATTGTGCTTTAACATGAAAAATCCATGGCTTATTATTACAGATGTGTCCTTTTTATTCTTATCGTTTAACTTGCATTGTATGTTAAATGGCAGAAATTTTCAATATATAAGATGCTTTGAAAAGAGCATTGAAAGTAAGGAGAGGTAAAAATGTACAATAAAAAAAGCGGATTGGTCAATCGTGCATTTTCTGTAGTTCTTGCACTGCTTATGGTTCTCAGCATATTGCCGATAACCGCATTCGCAAGCACATCAGTCAATGTTGACTCATTTACTGTTTGTGTAAAGGATAGCGTGAATAACGCAGACATCAATGACGCAAGTATTGAATACAAGGTGCTCATTGACCAAAATGTTAAGGAAGACAATACGGTAAAAACCAACGAAGGCGAAGCTGTTATTGCCGAGATGAAAAACTATGAGCAAGACATTGCTGACGGAAAGTCGGTGACCTTTGAATACAGCGTTTCAGCTGACAGCTATGTTACTAAGACCGGCAAGGTCGATGTAACAGATGTAAACGACAACATTGATGTCAAACTGGAGAAAAAGGTTGTAGATACTGTTCCGATTACCGTAAATAAAAATGGAAGCGGTACCGTTAAAATCAATAACGAAGAGGTAACGGATTCTAAAACTGTTGAAAAAGACAGTACGGTAGAACTGGAAGTTACCCCGGCAAAAGATACCTACATCAAGAAACTTGTAATCGGCGGAGAAACAAAGTCTGTTGAAAAAGGAAAGTCATACAGAAATTCTTTTAAAGTATCAGATGCACTTACAGTAGAGGTTACTTTTGTAAAAGAGTATACCGTAAGTATCGACAAGAATGCGGGTGGTTCTGTAAAGCTTGACGAAGACAGTTCTGAAAATCAACTTTTTGACGAAGGTACCAAAACGAACCTGACTGTTTCGGCAGATGAGGGTTATCAGATTTTGTCTGTTTCTATAAACGGAGAAGATGAAACTGTAACAGATACATCAAAATTTAATTTTAATAAAGAGCTTACTGTTAACAGCGACATTGCTATCAAAGTGGAATTTGTAAAGGTTTATACCGTAAAAGTATCCTGGGACAAAAACGGTAATGTAAGTGTCAGACCTGCACTGACGCAGGGAGATGGTACACCAACGGAGGGTACTGTTGTTGTAAAAAAAGATGGTATAGTTAGTATAACCGCCACACCCAGCGGAACTTATCGTGTAAGTTCTGTTAAAATCAATGGAGAAGAAATTAGCTATGATGATAACCGTTTCAATGCCAATAAATCGTATAAGTGGGAACAAACGGGCGTTGCTATGGACTATGAAATTGAAATAACATTTGCTCCGATTTTATGCAAAATCGATGTTAATGCAGGTGAAAACGGTTCTGTAACGGCAGATAAGTCAGAAGTAAACTACGGTGAAAGTACTAATATTACAATTACTGCAAATAAAGGATACTGTATTGATGAAGTTAAAGTGAACGGAGAAGATAAAAAAACATCCGTTACACGAAGTGGCGAAAACACATATAAGCTTTCAATTGAAAATATTACAAGTGAATCAAACAAAGTATCAGTTTCATTTAAAAAGTATTCTGAAATGGAATCCGGCGACTACAAGTGGGACAAGGATGACGCTATTCGATCATCAAGTGACGGAACATTTGTGTTTAATAAAGATGCTGCAGTTGTTTTTAGTACGGAAAAGAACGGCATTGAGCTGATATTTGACGATAAGACATCTATAGGTGGATACGGAATAAAATCTGTTGAAATTACTGATACAAAAACTGTCAAAGAAGTCATTGTTTATAAGAATGAAACCGAAATAAGCAGTGAAGAATTTGATAATTTGAAAATTGTAGTTGACAAGGCTGCACCTAATCCAAAAATAGGTGCCGAAGGAGCAAATGAAAACGGCTACTACAATTCTGATTTTAATGTTACACTGAGTGCGAAGGATTCAGATGCTTATTCCGGAATAAGCAAATTGGAATATTGGGTTTACAAAAATGGTGAGACAGTAACAGCTCACGATGTACTCTATTCCTATAAATCGGGTGATGAAATTTTACAAGAAAAATCTGTTGATGATGTAAAAATTGATGCAGAAAAAAATAACAGCGACAATGTAAAAATTGTATTGAAGGTAACAGACCTTGCAGGTAATGAAAACGAGGCATACAAGGATGTAAAAATCAATACCACAGCACCGACTGTAAATGTAGAAATCAACGGTAACACCAATACAAGTTTTGAAAAAGGTTATTACACTCAAAGAACTGCAACCGTAACAATTATAGACAGAGACTCAACATTTGATGCAACAGCTGCAACTGACGGAATCGTAATCTCTGCTAAAAACATTAACGGAGAAGAAATATCACTTGACAAAACAAAGATGATTTCCGAGTGGGATACCAACGGTGATACACATACTGCTCATGTGAAATTTGACGAAAACGCAAAGTACGATTGGTCTGTATCATACCAAAATAAGGCAGGTTTGAAAAACAGCAGTGTAACAGAAACAGGCGATTATGTTTATGATTTTACCGTTGACAATTCTGCACCTTCTCTTAAACTTATGTATGAGAAAAATATATGGGAAGAGCTCCTCAAAACGATTACATTCGGAATTTGGAGCAAGAGTGATGTGACGGTAACTGCAAATGCGAATGATAATATTTCACCGATAAAGAGTGTTTCTTATCACAAATATAACGGTGATACTGCACTCGGTGAGAAAGAACTTGATGAACTCTACAATAATGGCAAATTCACAGAATGTAAGAATTTTGCAACAATATCTTCCGAAGAGAGATTTGTGATTTATTTCCGTGCCGAAGATTATGCAGGTAACTACACCTATGTTTCTTCAAACGGTATGGTAGTTGACAAAACAGCTCCAAAAATTACACTAACCCCTGATGTTCCAAATGAAAACGATTATTACAATAAAGATGTCAAAGTCGATGTTAATGTTGATGAGATGAGTCCAAACTGTTCGGGTATTAAGAATGTGCATTATGAGGTAAGAAACGGCAATGAGGTTACACAGTCAGGGGATCTTTATAACTTCAATGTAAAAAGCCCCACAAAATCACAGCTTGAGCAAAAAGTTTCGGACAACATAACTGTTGATGCAGAAAAGAATAACTCTGATAATGTAGAAGTTATTGTAACAGCTGTTGATAACGCGGGAAATCCATCTGAAAATTCTGTTGTTCTGAATATTAACAAAACAAATCCGACAATATCGGTTAAGTTCGACAATAATGATTTAAAATTTGCAGAAAATGAAAGAGGCTATTTTAATGCAAACCGTACTGCAACTGTAACAATTACAGACAGGGAGTCAACATTTGATGCAAAAGCTGCAACTGACGGAATTGTAATTTCTGCTAAAGACATTAACGGAGAAGAAATATCACTTGACAAAACAACGATGATTTCCGAGTGGGATACCAATGGTGATAAGCATACGGCGACTGTATCATTTGTTGATAACGGAAATTACAACTGGTCTGTATCATATCAAAATAAGGCAGGAAAAAGTGCTGAAAAAGTTGATGTATCAGAACAGAAAACTCCGTACAAATTTACAGTAGATACAAAATCACCTTCTCTTGAGCTTATATATGAAAAAAATATATGGGACGAACTTCTCAAAACAATTACATTCGGAATTTGGAATAATGGCAATGTGACGGTAACTGCAACAAATGCGGAAGATGATATTTCACCGATAAAGAGTGTTTCTTATTTCAAATATAACGGTGATACTGCACTTGATGAGGGAAAACTTGATAAACTCTACAATGAAGGCGAGTTCAAAGAGTACAATAATTCTATTACGGTTTCACCCGGTGAGCAGGCTGTAATTTATGGTCGTGTTGAAGATTATGCAGGCAACTATGCCTATGTTTCTTCAAACGGCATAATAGCTGATAATAAAGCACCGGAAATTACATTTGATGTTAGTCCTAAAAACAAATACGGTGAAATTTACAACGGAGATGTAGATGTTACAGTTGGTGTTAAGGATGTATGTTCGGGTATTAAGAATGTGCACTATGAGGTAATAAATGGCAATGAGGTTACACAGTCAGAAGATCTTTATAACTTCAATGTAAAAAGCCCCACAAAATCACAGCTTGAAACAGAAATATCGAAACTTATAACTGTTGATGCAGAAAGGAATAACTCTGATGATGTAAAAGTTGTTGTAACAGCTACCGACAATGCAGGAAACAAAACAAAAGACGACGAGCATACAATTTCACTTGTCATTGATAAGACTCCGCCTGAAATCAATGTGAAGTATAACAGCACAGCAAACAACGGTGCAAAAAACGGTTATTACACATCAAGAACTGCAACAGTGACTGTTACTGAAAGAAGCAGTCATTTTGATGGGGCTGATGCAACCAAGGGCATTATAATCAGTGCCGTAGATGCAAAAAATAACAAGGTATCGGATGCTTACAAAATCAGCGGTTGGACTACTGTTGAAAATGATAGCAACAACCACGATAAGGATACGCATATGGCAACAATTAAGTTTGAAAAGGATGCAAACTACACATTTGCTGTATCCTATACTGATAAGGCGGGAAATGCTAATGACGGCGTTGATGTTTCGGGTCAAAACAATCCGTATAAATTCACAGTCGATAAGACAAGTCCGACAGGTTCATTAAAGGCAAAGTCTGCCGAAGGACAGGAGACTGAATGGTCAGAACTGCGTAAGACATTAACATTTGGGTTCTGGTCGAAAAAGAAGATTACAGTAACAGGCAGTCAGAATGATAAAACTTCGCCTATTGCAAAAGTTGAGTATTACAAGGTTAAAGCCAAAAATGCAACCGACGGTACAACACCTCTCACAAAGGCACAGCTTGACAATGTAACTTCGTGGGCAAAATTCAGTTCACTTGAAGTGCGTCCAAATGAGCAGTGTGCTGTTTATGTAAAAATCACGGACTATGCAGGCAACTATACTTACATAAGTACCAACGGACTAATTGCAGACAACAAAAAGCCCCGTGAGGAGTCAGTTGCACCTCAGGTAACTGTTAATCCTCAACAGCCACTCAACGGATTCTATAAGGGCAATGTCAAGGTGTCGATTTCGGTCAATGACCCGCTTACAGGCGGAACATATTCAGGTCTGAAAGAGGTATCTTACAGAGTTTACAGTCAGAATATTCTGACACAGGAAGGAACACTGTATTCATTCAACAAATCTAATCCGAAACAGTCTGATTTGCGCAGCAAGTGGACAGGTTCAATCACTGTTGACAGTGCAAAGAATAACAGTAATGATGTCCGAGTTGTAGTTTATGCAAAGGACAATGCCGCTAATGATTCGGAGGGTGTTGCAAAATTAAAGATTGATACAACCGCACCAAGAATTGATGTTTCATATGATAACAATTCTGCCGACAGCAATTCATATTTCAAGGCAGGACGAACTGCAAGAATTGTTGTTACAGAGCGTAACTTCAATCCTGATGATGTAGTTGTAAAAATTACAAATACTGATGGCAATATTCCGAGAATTTCCAACTGGACAAAAACTGTTGGAACAGGAAATCAGGATGATACAAGATGGACTGCAACAATTCCATACACTGCAGACGGAGATTATCATTTCAGTATTGCATACACAGACCTTGCCGGTAACAAATGCAGCGGGGAGAATTATGCAACAGGAACTGTAGCCGCAAAATCCTTTACCATAGACAAAACTGCTCCTACAATTACTGTAAGCTACGATAATAATTCAGCAAGAAACGGCAATTATTACAAAGCTGACAGAACAGCTACTGTCACAATTATTGAGCATAATTTTGATGCCAACCGTATAAATGTTTCATTCTCAGCAGGTGACAAAAAATTGCCTAATATGAGTGGTTGGAGTTCAAGTGGTGATCAGCATACAGCTACTATTGCTTATAGCAGTGACGGCTACTACTCATTTGACATATCAGTCAAGGATAAGGCAGGCAATGATTCCGCAAAATTTAATACGCAGTCATTCTACATTGATAAAACCGCACCAACCCTTGAAATAACAGGCGTTAAGAACAATTCTGCATATTCAGGAGATATTCTTCCTGTTGTTTCATATTCAGACGATAATTATGATGACAATAATGTTTCGATAAAACTTGTTGGTGCAAACAGAGATAATGTTGATCTTGAAGGTTACTATGACGATCAGATAAACGGAAAAAAGTTTATATTTTATGACTTTGAAAAAGAAAAGAAAGTTGATGATATTTACACTCTGACGGCAACACTTACCGATAAGGCAGGCAATACATCAACGAAGTCTGTTGTCTTCTCTGCTAACCGTTTTGGTTCAACATATGCCTTCGACAGTGCAACAAAAAAGCTTAACGGTGCATATTCAAAGAGCGTTAAAGATATTGTTGTGACAGAAACCAATGTCAATAAACTCAACAACATAAAAATAACACTATTCAAAAACAGTGACACTATCAAGCTCAAGAACGGTACTGATTACAGAATTGATGTGGAAGGCGGCAACGGAAAATGGTATAAGTATGTATATACTATTTTTGCAAAGAATTTTAGCGATGACGGTGTGTACAGACTTAGCTTCCATTCAGAAGATGCAGCTGGAAATATATCTGAAAATACGCTTGATACAAAGAACAAAGAAATTCGCTTTGGTGTTGATAAAACAAAGCCAAATGTAGTACTTGATAATCTTGAAAGCGGACAAACATATCCGTTGGAAAAATTAAAAGTTTCTATGATCGCAAATGATAATTTGCTTCTCAATTCAGTTGTTGTTTACCTTGATAATTATGACAAGGCTTATAAAACATGGGACGCAAAGGAAATTGCTGATATTTTAGGAAAAAACGGCGAATTTACATTTGATGTTTCAGGTAACTCTACCAGAGCGCATAAGATGAAAGTTGTTTGTACGGATGCGGCGGGTAACAAAATTACAAAAGAAATTAAAGATTTCTATGTAACAACTAACCTTTTTATACGATATTATAACAATAAGCTTTTATTCTTTGGCTCAATCGCAGGTTTCTTACTTATCGTAGGTGTGATTGTATATGCTATTGTTCGTAAGAAGAAAGCAAAGTAGTAATCCGGTACGGATTTGTTACTGTAAATGCAAGTATGGGGCTGTGAAAAAACTTCCCCTGTTTTGACAGCTACATGGAAAGTATGCCTTTTTAACAAATTGCCTTATTTTTCACAAAAATTGGAAGGAGCTGCGAAGAATGGAGTCTTAAACTTCATTTCTTCACAGCCCCTTTTCATATGGTTGACATTGTAAATTTAAATTGATACAACGCAATACAAGAACGCAAAAGGCGGTTAGCACTCCCGAAAGGGGGTGATATGCATGACTGAATCGGTTTTGCTGATAATTTTACTTATAGTACTCGCAGAAGTCATCAATAGCATAAAAAAATAATCGCCCGACAGCCTCAAATATCGGACGATTATTTTATATTCGTTTTAAAACCTTGGGACTAACCGCTTTTAACGGTTTTCCTTGTGTTCTTATTATATATTATGCAAAAAGCAATGTCAATATTCCATTTGAATTTTATATTATTGAAAATGTTGAGCGGTGACGGAACTTTCCGACACCGCTTTTTTTATTTAAATTCATCGTTAAGAATTTCATCAAGGTTATTGACCATTGCTGTGACGATTTCGTATGAACCGCCGTCTGAGATTGACTTCATAAGAGCGTTTATGTTTTCTTCAAAATCCTTTGGCAAGAGGGTGCAATACTTTTTGCAGAGCTGAACCTGTCTTTTTTCACCGGGGTGTGTCTGACGGTTGAGTGCGAAGATAACATCAAAATAGCTTTCGAGAAAAGCGGTGATTCTGTGATTGACACTGACGATATCGCCACGCTCCTGAGCCTTTTTAATCTGCCTGTCATACGACGGTAGCTTTCCGTTCAAAAGGTTGCGGTTGTTTTTGATAATCGCACTGCGGAGATTTTCAGGAAAATCAATCTGCGCCATATCTCTGAATTTTGTAAAAGTGCTTGTCTTGTCAAAAAGAACCTTGCTGTTCTTGATATTGTGCCAAAATGCGGTTGTATAGCCGTTAAAAGCCTTGCCGCCCTTGATTACCGTATCAATATACCGACCAAATCTGTCAACTTCACGGTAGATTATGTCAACGGGAATACCGTTATTCATAACCGTGTTGTCCTCGCTCTCCCAATAATGATTGCCGAATTCTGCAATCGAACAGTATTTTCCAAGGAGATTTTCTCTTGTTTCGGCTGTCGGAATTTCAGCGCAGTAAACATAAATATCGTAGTCCGAATTTTCATCACTTGCACCTGTTGAACGAGAACCACCGAGTGCGACAGCCTCAACCGTATCAAGCGACTTGAGTGCAAGCAAAATTTCTTCAAGGTTTGCGTCCTTAACATTGTATTCCGCAAAATTCATAGCTTTGATCTCCTTTATTTTATGGTATCATATTCCTTTGTCGGATTAAGCAGTAACTTCTGCCGTTTCGGTTGGACTTGTCCTATCTTCAAGCACAACCCTTTTGCCTCTCCAACCGCCCTTTATCCAGCGGATAAACACAACGACGCCTCTGAAAATTTCATCGGCAGCCATGGCAATCCAAATTCCGGTAAGTCCCATTCCGAAATAAATTCCGAGCAGCCAGCCGAGTTCGACACTCAAAAGCCACATTGAAAAAATTGCGAGTGCAGTCGGGAATTTAACATCGCCGGCGGCTTTCATACTGTTGATTATAACAAGGTTTGTCGTTCTGCCAAATTCAAGAATAATCGCAATGAACATAACCGATGAACCGAGTGCGATAACAGCCTTATCACCCGTGAAAAGTCCGAGTGTAAACGGTGAAATCAACCAGTTTACAATTGCAACCGAGATTGAAATTATCATACCGAAACGCAAAGTTTTCAGCACTCTGCGGTACGCAAAATCGTAATCGTGAGCGCCTACGCTGTGACCGACAATAATCTGTGTTGCATTTGCAGCGGCAAGAGCAATCATATATGTGAACATTGAAAGCATGTTGGCGTAGATTTTTGCGTTGATTGCAACGATACCCATTGTGTTGATGAATGCCTGTAAAAACAGCTGTGAACAGTCGTAGGAAATGTTCTCGCCTGCTGTCGGAATGCCGAGTTTAAGAAGGCTTTTGAGAACATCATACGGAAACGGGCGAAGATATTTAAGGCTGAACTTGCCTTTGATAACCGTGTAGAAGTATATAACAGATGCAATTACCGCAATAACTCTGCTTCCGCATGTGGAAACAGCCGCACCCGACGCACCGAGTCCGAGAACCTGAAGCGGTCCGTAGAGCAAAAGAGCATTTCCGCAGATATTGATAATGTTCATTCCAAGACCGATAATCATACCGAAAACGGTTTTGCCGTTGCTTGCAAAAATTGAGTTAAAAGCATTAATAAGCGCCTGAGTAAAGATTGTACCGCCGACTATTCGCATATACATATCCGATTCGTCAAGCATTGCCGCAGGCACCTGCATTGCCTCAAGCAGATTTCTGCTGAATATGAATACAACAAAGCTGATTACAATACTCAGCACAAGGTTGAATGACAACGCAACCGTGTAAATCATATTCATCTTTTCTTTTTTACCTGCCCCAAGGTACTGGCTGACGATTATGCCCGTTGCGCTTGATATAATGTTAAAGGCAAGAGTCAGAAAACCGAGAACCTGGTTTGCGTTGCCGATTGCACCAACGGCGGTTTCGTTGTAGTTTGAGAGCATAATCGTGTCAACATAGCCGAGTGAGATGCCGAGCAACAGCTGTAAAAATATCGGCCACGCAAGCTTGATTACGCGCTGATTCATAACTGAATCGTTCGGATTTTTGAGTTTTGAAGAAGTAGCAGACATAATGTAATCTCCGTTGAATAAAATGATTAATATAAGTTTTATGTTTTGAAAAAATAAATTCTGTGTAAATTGTGCATTGCCGTTGTTCTGACTGCTTGACCGCCGTGTATTTGAGATGTATAATCTAATTGCGGATGGTTGCAATCTGTCGCAATCTTCAAACTAAGTTCAGATAACCGACGGTTGTTTTCGATAAAATCAGAAAAAATACAACGCAAATGCGAAAGGATAAATAGGTATGAATATATGCGTTTTTGGCTCATCAAGTGAGCAAATTGACAAAATCTATCTCGAATCTGCCGAGCATCTCGGCAAAAAGATTGCCGAAAAGGGCTACAACCTTGTTTTCGGTGCGGGAAAATACGGTGTTATGGGCGCATCTGCCCGAGGCGCATACAGCGCAGGTGGCCACACAATCGGAGTTACACCCGATTTTTTTATTGATGTGGGTGTTGTTTTTGACAAATGCTCCGAACTTATTGTAACAGATACAATGCGTGAACGCAAAGGTATTATGGAAGATAAAGCGGACGCTTTTGTAATTTGTGCCGGCGGTATGGGTACTTTTGAAGAATTTTTTGAGGTTCTCACACTAAAGCAGCTTAACAGACACACAAAGCCTATCATTATATATAATGTAAAAGGCTACTATAACTCAATGCTTGCAATGCTTGACAATGCCGTAAGTAAAAAGTTTATGACCAACGCCTGTAACAGACTCTACACGATTGCCGATACCGAAGAAGAGGTTTTCAATCAGCTCGAGAATTATGTTCCGTTCACCTACAATAAATATGAGTTTCTCAAAAAGGACGGTGAGCAGAATGGCTGACCAATGCGAATTTTGTGCAAACTTTGTCAGTGATGACGAATTTGGTGATTATTGCAGCATCAACCTTGATGAGGATGAAATGGCAAGGTTTTTAACCCAAAGCACAGACACCTGTCATTACTTTCAACTTTATGATGAGTACAAAATAGTGAGAAAACAAAATTAAATAATTTAAAACAGCAATATAACAAAATAAGTTACACGGTTGTAACTTTTGCCTCAAATTTAATTAAATGTCGTTTGTTATTATTGTAAACCTAAAATCCCCTTAATTAAAGGGGATTTTTTGTTTTTTTATATCATTTTAAAGGTTAGAATATGAATAAAAGACAAGCGGATTAAGTCCGTTAAAATATAATCGAAAAAGAAAAGTTTAGAGGAATGCACAAATGTAATGTGAAAATCTTGTGAATTCATCCAAAAAAAATGACAGAGGACAAATAAATATTGCAAAATGTGCGTTGAAGGTATAGAATATTATTATATTTTGTACAGCGGTGCGTCATTTTAGCACATTATTTTTATGAGGAGAGGGTTTTTATGGGACTTTTTAACAGGATTATTGATAAGATGGTCAGCGACAAAGTTCCATTTAAAAAGAGAAAAAGGCTGATTGTATTTGTTGCAATCATAACCCTTCTTTCAATGACAACAGCAACGGTTGCGTGGTTCTCGGTAAACACTTTCGCGGGCGTTGACAAGCTTGACCTTAATATCAGTCTTGCCGCTCAGCTTAAAGTAAGTATGGAAAACCACGGCAAAGACCTTGAAAAATACGGCAAGGTAATCACAAACGAAATGATTGACGATTACCTTAAAAAGCACGGTTCAAGCCTTGAAGATACGGTGCTTGACCCTGTCACAACAAGAGAGGGTACAGAGTTCACCAATCAGCGCGGCACAGTCAGAGAGCCTAACAAGCGCAGCTACCTTGAGTTTGAATGCTACTTCATCGCAACCGAGGAAATGTGGGTTCATCTCACAACCGAAAGCACAAAAGCAGGCGCTGATGACGGTACAAAGGTGTCAACAGAGTCAACCGGTGCAAAGGCTGATGTAGTAAATTGTACAAGAGTTGATTTCACAGCCGAGGGAACAGGCAACGGCACAACAATTTATGAGCCGAACAGAAGCACTCCCGTAAACGGACAGACAACTTTTGATTTGCCGTCAGGTTCAATGGTTTACTCAAACAACACGAGACTTTTCCATCTTAATCAGCTCGAACCTGTTAAGGTAACAGTTCGCCTTTGGATTGAGGGTAACGACCCCGAGTGTGATGACGATGTTCAGGATGCACAGCTTTCTGTACAGCTTGGCTTTGTCGGATGCGATAAGGACAATAAACCAATATCTTAATTAACAACAACCAAACGGATTTAACTTTTGAGGGGAGAGAAAAACTTGTTCGGAAAAAAGAAACCAAAAATTGAACAACCGATTACTCCCGAGGAGTTAAGTCGCTTAAACGATAAGAAAATGGCAGATGCCGAGATTGAACATTTTCATGTAAAAAATGATTCAATCGAGATTGTAAAATACAAAAAGCGCAGACGGCTTTTGAGCATTATCCTTTCGGTCTGCATAATCATTCTTCTTATTCTGTTCATTGTTTCAACGCTTGTAACGCAATGGGGCGACTTGATTATCAGCATTGATTCTCCTGCCGTAAAAAAAGGTATCGTGCTGAGCGAAGACCCTGACTTTAAAACTCAGAGCGCATCGCTCACAGCGGAACAGGTTAAGGATGTTACAAACATTACATATGCGTGGCTTCCTGTTGACCTTGACACAAGCAAGGACGGTGCGCACAACGGTAAAAACTATGTTGCTTATACATTCTATTGTAAAAATAACGGAGAGGTTGAGCTTGACTATGATGCTGTGCTTGAAATCACAGGTGCGGCGAAGTCGGCAGATGAAGCAACCCGAGTTATGATTTACAAAAACGGCAAGAGCTCAATTTACGGCAAAGGTCAGTACAAAGACAGAAGCAAAGCCGAAACCGATTGCACAAAGTTTGTAAGCGATAAGGAAGTTTATAAAACATCAACCGAAAAATTCAAGGTTGGCGATATTGATAAATACACAATCGTAATTTGGATTGAGGGTAACGATCCCGAATGTATCGACGATATCCGTAACGGTCATGTAAGAATGAGAATGCTGTTCTCGGTTCGTGACGATGAAGAATCCACAGCAAAACCGTAATTTTCGGTACAGTATTACATAAACTTGGTATTATGTGCCTCGGCACTGATATAGCAAAAAATCCCTATGGTGTTTTAGGGACAAAAAATTATTTTATTTAGGAGGAATTTCTCTATGAAAACAACATCAAGAAAGAGATTATTAATCTCTTCCGTAGCAATGCTCCTCGTGGCAGTGCTCGCACTTGGTACAGCAACATTTGCTTGGTTCACATCAAACACAACTTCAAAGGCTGATGATTTCCACGCAACAACAACAAAGGTAAGTACACTTGTTATCAGTAAGAATGATAAGAAATGGAAAACACATGTTGAATACGGTGTTGGTACATCAAACACAGAGATGAAGGAAATGTACCCTGCTTCTTCAGAGAACGGTACTAACTGGTGGAACGGTGTTGCTAAAGACGGTACAGGTGAACTTGACACAGAGACTGCTTTAACATCAGTAACAGATAACCAAGATTACATCTTCAAAAACGAACTTAACGTTAAGAACGATGGTCAGCTCAAAGTTGGTGAAATTACAATTAAAATTAACGGTATCAACAGTGACTACGCTCGTGTTGCTCTTGTTCCTAAGGGCGATGCACAGGATACTAATGTAGTAACAACAACAGGAAAATTTGGTGATGCTGGTACAGTATTTGCAACAGACTCTGAGAAGTATAATCCAATCAATGCTGCTGGTACAGGCGTTAACACTGGTGTAACAATCGCATGTGATGGTACAGCTACTGTAACAGTTCCTGATCTTGGTCCTAACCAGGTTGCTTACTATGACCTTTATGTATGGTTCGAGGGTCAGGATAAGGATTGTAAGAACTCTAACTCAGGTCAGCAGATTCCTGACCTTTCATTCGTAGTTCAAGGTACACCTGTTTCTGAATGATCAGAAAATAGGATAATTTTTAAAAACGCAAAATTCTAAACGCAATGGAGACCCCTTATGAAAAAAGTTATAAAAAGAATAGTAAACATAGTAATTGATATTATTGTAGTTTTGATTCTGGCAGTTTCGATTTTAATCGTCACATTGTCACTAACTTCCAAATCATCAGGGGTCCCCAATGTTTTCGGTGTTGCGCCCCTCAGCGTTCTGACAGGTTCAATGGAAGATACAATTAATACAGGCGATCTTATTTTCTGCGAGGTTACAAATGATCCTTCATATGAATATAAGAAAGGCGATATTGTTACTTTCCATAAGGATATCAACGGTAAATCTGAACTCAATACTCACCGAATTGTTGAGGTTGTTAAGGATGACAACATTACCTATTACAGAACACAGGGTGACAATAAGAAAACTAACCCTGAGCCCGATGAAGAACTTCAAACTTCTTCATCAATTGTCGCCAAATACACAGGTACAAAGATTGGCGGCGTGGGTAACTTTTTAAGCTTTATCAGAACTCAGCTTGGATTTTTCCTCTGCGTTCTGCTTCCGATGATTATTTTCTTTGTTTATGAGGCAATCCGAGTTGTTCTCAACCTCCTTGCCTACAATAAGGAAAAAACTCTCGAAGAGGCAAAGCTTGCGGTTGATTCTGCCGAGCTTACCGAAGAACAGAAAAAGAGAGCTATTGAGGAATATCTTGCCTCCGTCGGAGAAAATCAGGACAAGGCGGAAAATGAGCCTGAAGTACAAACACCTGCTGACGGCAACAGCTCCGCTGAAAATTCCGATTAAGTATTGACAAATTTGTCCCTAACGCACTGATAGCGTTTATCGTAACGGTATATTTCTTTCTCAGTCTCAGAGCTGAGAAAGAAATACAGTTACAGCTCACAGTAAAAACACAACAGAAATTATCAGTTAATTTGCAGCGGTGAACCGTGTTTTTCATCTGAAATACGGATTTTCTGATAATACAAAAACAACAGATTAACACAAAACCGTTTCCGTCGGAAACGAACGGCAGTCGCTGATTGCCGCAACATAAGGCGATAAAATTTCGCCTAAAGAAGATGAGAGTAGATTTTTTTAAGGAGACGAAGTACCGTGGATACAGTATTTAAATTTCTTTTTGAATTTCTCGGTCAGTTTTTTGGCTCATTATGGTCAATAATCACCGGGTTATTTGGCGGAGTAGGCAATGCCTTTGATTTTTCCGCTTATGTAAACATTATTAATGCCTATACCACGGAGCTTGGCGGCCTCGCATGGGTAATTGCAATTATTGCCATTGTGCTTCTGGTTGCTGTGCTTGCACTTTGCGTATGGCTTATTGTCGTCGCTGTAAAAAAGTTTATTCGTTCGCACAGAAGAAGAAAAGATACAGATTCTCTTGTTAAAGAGGTTCAGGCACTCAACAAAGAGGTTATGAGACTCAACCTTGAAAAGGATAAGATTCTCTCTATGAAGGTTTCACAGATTGGTCTTAACCCCAACGAGATTTCAGAGCTTACAGGCGAAGAAATCGAGTCGCTCAACAACGGCGAAGAAGAGGACACAGGCGAAAGCCGTTTCTACAAGCTTACGGAAATCGACCAGCTTTGGGCAGATTATGTTCCGCCGGTTTATGACAACGATATCACACTTCCCGAGTTCTGTGAGCGTTTCAGACTCTTTGCTTGTTCACAGCTTGGTCTTTACTACGATATAAAGCTTATCAGACTTTTTGTTGCTGCGTTTGCTTCTACCAGACTTATTATCCTTCAGGGTATTTCAGGTACAGGTAAAACTTCACTTGCTTACGCCTTTGGTAAGTTTGTAAACAATCCTTCAATCGTTGCTTCCGTTCAGCCGTCATGGCGCGACAGAACAGAGCTTTTCGGTTACTTCAACGAATTTACAAAGAAGTTTAACGAAACCGAGCTTCTCCGTGCAATGTACGAAGCTTCCTACAATGATAACATCTACGCCGTAATCCTTGATGAAATGAACATCGCAAGAGTTGAGTATTACTTTGCAGAAATGCTTTCAATTCTTGAAATGCCGTCAAGAGATGAGTGGGTTGTTGATATCATCCCGAACTCTTGGCCGTCTGACCCGAAGCATATCGTGAACGGTCAGCTCAAAATTCCGCCGAATATGTGGTACATCGGTACTGCGAATAACGATGACTCGACATTTGCTATCACAGATAAGGTTTATGACCGTGCTATGCCGATTAACATCGACAAAAAGGGTGTTGCTTTTGACGCACCTCTCACAGACTCTGTATACATTTCATACAAACATTTTGAGTACATCCTCAATGCCGCTAAGGTTCAATTTGTTGTTTCGGAAGAGAACCTCAAAAAGATTGCTCTCCTTGACGATTATGTTATTGAGCATTTCCGCATAGCTTTTGGTAACCGTATTGTAAAACAGCTCCGTGACTTTGTTCCTGCTTATGTCGGAACAGGCGGTACAGAGCTTGACGGTCTTGACTATGTTCTTGCCCGCAAGGTATTTAGAAAATTTGAGTCGCTCAATCTTTCATACATTCGTGATGAAATAGATGGCCTTTGTGCGTATATTGACGAGCTTTTCGGCGAAGAAAATATGACTGAGAGCAAGGATTATCTCCGTATGCTCAAGAAGCTTGTATAATTTTAGCAATTCAGGGCGAACTCTGTTCGCCCTTTGCTTGGTGAAAGGACTTTGTTCCTTTAGCGGTAAAACTATCTGATTGGAGAAAAATCAATGGCTGATTTTGGTAAATATTTCAGAGCATATATGTATATGCAGGACATTCTGAAAAATGATTTTACTTACAATTACATAACAGAAGGCCTTAAGGACGGCGATAAGGGCGAGGATAAGCTCGACGGTAAGACCAACGAAAAGGTAATTGATATGGAATGGGTTGTTGCCATTGAGGAAACACTTCCGTACATTCAGAAAGCAATAGACGAACAGCGCCGTTTTATTAAGCAGGTTGACAATCTTGTTAGAGTTGAGCTTGCAAAAAAGATTGGCCCCGAGTCGGTTAAGCACCTTTCGCAGCACACTAACTTTATTGCCAAGGTTGAGGGTGATATGGTAACGCCTAACAAAATCCTCACAATTGAGCGTGAAGAAAGCTTTGCTATTTATGAAAACCGTGTGCTTATGACGCTGATTCGCAAAGCGCTTCATTTTGTTGACGATAAATATTCAAAAATGAAAGATGTGCCGAACGACAGCTATAATAAAATTTCTATGGTTCGTCACATTGATTTTAATGAGAAAAAAGTAGATTTTAATCTTAACTATATAAATGAATCTCATGAAACTCTTGCAGATGACCTTGATGTTCTTGATGTTTCTCAGCTTTCGGACTTTGACCGAATCAGAAGAATCAGAACAACCCTTAATGAGTTTTTAAACACTCAGTTGATTAAGGAAATCTCAAAAGAGCCTGAGGTTCGTCCTCCGCTCACGCAGACCAACCTTCTCAAAAAGAACCCCAACTTTAAAAAAGTGGTTGAGCTGTGGAACTTTCTCGACAGCTACAAGCGTAAAGGCTTTGAGGTCGTAAGCGAGGAATACAACGGCAAAATGACAGATACTGTTCAGCAGGATGTTTACTTTGCGATGGGATTCCAGCATTTTATGATGTCTATTGCTACAAACCCGGGACTTCGTTCAATCCTTAAGGAACAGTACGACGCAGAAAATGCACGAATTGCCGAGGAAGAATCAAAGCCGCAGAAGACCCGCGAGGCGGTTATGCAGGCACAGCTTGATGCTGTTCGTAAAGAGGAGATGGAAATCCGCCTTCGTGAAATCCGTGAACGCGAAAAGAAAATTCTTGACCTCACAAATGAAATCAAGAATTTAAAGGTTATAATTGATCAGAAAGAACAGCAGATTCTCACTCTTAGGGGCAGGGTTTCTGCTCTTGAAGACCGACTTGAAGAGGTTAAGGCTGAACTCCAGCAGACAAAACTCAAGTTGATGGAGGCAGAAAAGAGAATTGCCGAGCTTGAGGAAGAAAATCAGCAGTTAAAAGATACTATTGAAGAGTTGAATAAAACGATTGATGAACTCAATCAGACTATTGACACACTCAATAAAAAAATAGTAGAATTAAATAACAGAATTCTCGTGCTTGTGCAGGAGAATGCTCGTTTGCAGACAAAGGTGAAAGAGCAGGAAACTGTTATCGCCGAGCAGAAAGCTCATATCGAAGAACTTGAAACTCAGGTTGCCGAACAACTTGCAAAGATTGCCGCTCTTACACAGAGCCTTGAAAAGTGCCATGCGCAGATTGAAGAGGATAACCGCAGGATTACCGACCTAACCGAGAAAAATGAAAATCTTACGGAAACACTTCAGAATGAGCGTGTTCAGCACAAGGACACAGTAAATAAAATGAAATCTGATTTTGCTGAAGAAAAACAGCAGATGAACGACGCTCATTCGGCAGAGGTTGAATCGCTTAACCATAAATTCAACGATGCAGAGGCTGAACATAACACTTATGTAGCAAAGCTGAATGCGGATTTTGCGGCAAAGGCAAATGAAACAGAGCAAAAGCATCTTAAAGAACTTGCCGATAAGGAAGAGGCTCACAGGAATGAGCTTGTTGAAATTAAGGAAGCCAACCTTAAATCATCAGCCGCAAATGACGCCGCTCATGCGTCAGAGCTTAAAAAGGCATACAAATCGGTTGACAAAAAGGTTGAGCAGGCAGAAAAAGCTTGCGAAAAGCGTATGAAAGCCAAGGTTGCCGAGATTAAAAAAGAGGCTCAGGCTGAAATTCGCAAAGCCGAAAAGAAAGCAGGCGAAAAAATCAGCCTTGCAAAGGAAGAAGTCAAGTCAATTAAGGATGTCGGCGATTTGTTCGTTCGTGACTTCGGATTCGGCAGTGTTGCTGTTGTTTCTAAATATGCCGAAGAGCTTGCAAAATTCGGCAAGCTTTCAATCGCAGACGAGCTTATGGACGCTCAAAAGTCTGTAAGATCTCTTTGCATTTGCAGAAGCAAAAAGGGTGTTATGCTTGCAGGATATTCCCGTAACGGTGCAGATGTTTACAAAATCTATAAAAAGCAGGCAGACCTTGAAGTGGCTTTTTCGGATTTGTGTTCAAAGCTGAAAAGTGCCGGAAGGCTTCCGCTTGTGATAACATTCTCAGGAGTTGACAGACCGTTTGTGATGAATTTTGAAAACATTGTAAGAGATGCAACCAAAAGAAAAACAACTGTTTTCCATAACAAAACTCTGAAAGCAAACGGATTTGTTTCAGTTTACTTTGGTAAAGAATAAGGGGCAAAAATGAAAAACTCTACTGCGCCCAACAGAAAAACGGGCAGAATGATTGCTAAAAATTTAATAGTTCTGTTCGCTGTTGCACTTGCCGGCTTTTGCGGCATTCAGGCGTGGTTTACGGATAAGAGTTCAGCTGATGCCGACGGTATAAATGTTGAGTGTCAGGCACCTGACGGTATTGAAATTGCTGTTGTTAAGCACGGTGCCACTGCCCCGGCTCCGACGGCGTACAAAAATATGATTGAATTGAACAGCAAAAATTATTCGTTTATTAATGATATCAAGATGACTGAGGTTTCGAGCGACGGATACACATTTTATAAGCCGCCTCTCAAGCAGGAAAACGGAGTTGCTACTCCTATTCTTGATGCTGACGAATGGGAACTTGCTAACAGTTCGGTTCACTACCTTTCTTTTGACCTGTATGTTCGTTCAAAATCCAAGTTTGATATTTATCTGGACGGTAAATCTAAAATCAGTCCGAATGCAAAAAATCTGACAGGTGAAAATGCAGATAATAAGAGTGATTTCGGTGAAAGCGGTGTCTCAAAGGGAATTTCAAGAGACTGCGTAACCGGTGCGGTAAGGTTTTCGGTTGCAAATTATGAAACTAGCGAAACAATGCCAAAGCTTTTGTGGATTCCTGCTCCGAACATTCTTCTTAAGCCAGACTTAGATACAACAAAGTATTCTGTAAGCACAGACATGAGTTCGGGCAAATCATATTCGCACAGTTATTATGTAAAAAACGGTAAATGGGAAATAACATCCGTTTCCGCTAATGATGATTCACCACTCGGTAAGGTTCTTGTTGCAAACAGCAAAGGCTTTACAGACAACGGAGATTACACATATGAGCTTGGTGCAAAGAAAAAAATTATGACTTTGGAAAAAAAGGACGCGACTCAAGACAGCAAATATACAGGAATGGTAACTTGTAATATGTGGGTTGACGGCGAAGATGAAGAGGCAAGACTTGCCCTTGTAAACGGAAAGTTTAAAGCAAACCTTGTTCTCTCAAAGGGCGATGTACAACAATAAATAAAAATCAGGAAAGGAGCAATGAAGTATGAAACTGAAAGAAAGAATGCAGAATTCGTTTTTTGCACTTTCCGATAACAGACTTCTTGGCAGAAAAAAGCTCGCAATTTCATATGTATCATTGTTCCTTGTTTTTACTCTTGTGCTTGTGACAACGATGGCATGGTTTACCGTAAAAGATACGGCAAGTATTAATTCTCAGGCGTTTTCACTTGAGTCAAGTGCGGCACTCCGTGTCAATGACGGTCAGGAAGATCTTTCAAACCACCTTGTTGTTAAAGACTTTAAGCTTGAAGAGGCTTCAAGCGTTGACGGAAGGAATATGTTCTTCCCGTCAGAGGGCAACTTTAAGGATTCGACATCTGCCATGAAATTCCGAGAAGGAACTGTAGGCGACAGGAATAAAACATATGTATATAAGGATTTTAAGCTTAATGCCGATTCAGATATGACAAATGTTTATGTCAAAGGCTATAATATCAAAATTGTTTCGGCAGACGGCAAAACTGTTCTCGGTAAGTTTGACGGCTCAACCGAGATTATTCGTGACAATGACGGCGTTCCTGTCGATCAGAAGGTCTATGATCCTTGTCCGTTAAGACTTGCGTTTATTACCGACAGCAGTAAAACTCCTACTGTAATTGATCCAAGTGCTCTTATTGACGAGCATGCTAAAAATTATAATGCAGTAAGCTCAACAAATATGGTCGGCTCTCCTACTACGAAGCTTTCATCATGCAAGACATTTTCTGATTTCTATTTCTATTCAGGCGAAAGCTTGTTCACGCTTTTAGGTCAGAAACCTCTTGATGTAACATTGGTAGCGTGGTTTGAGGGTGCGTATGAAGATCAGTCTGTTTATGATAAGTATGCAGGTGCATCGGTTACAATTGATGTTGAACTCGAAAGTAACTACAATGATATGGAGGCTATCACCTTTATTGATAAAACAAAAGGCGATGATGGCAAAGAGAATCCATGGATTAAAACAAATGACTGTATAGTTACCATGCAGTATAAAGATACTGATGCAACTCAGAAAACTGTCGTTATGAAAGATCTTGGTTCGGTAGACGGATATAACACATGGACAGCTGCGTTGCCAAAAGATGTAATAACAGATATAAGCTTTTTCAGATTCAGTACGACGAATAATATAATCTATAACTCATGGCACACCAAGAAAGATGTGAACAACGAATTGAGCGATACGGCAAAAGGGTGGATAGATGATAACATTGATAACAAAGATTTGTATCCGTTACAGGAAAGCAGAATTGTAAACGGTAACCGCAGCCTTGTTTATACTGCCAGGAGAGGTAACGGTTATGGTAAAACCGACAGTACTTTTGAAAGACTGTCCCCTTGTATCGGATACTGGGATTATAGTCCGGGCGGCTCAACTGTTGAAACAACAACACCTTCAACCACAACTCCGACAAGCGGAGGAGGATCTTCTGAAGATCCAAAAATAAATACAGGTGTATATCTCGACATTCCGGGTAATAAACAGTGGCTCAGAGATTATCTTAAAAGCGGAGATTATAAACCTTATGTAGTTTATAAATATGAAGGCAAAGAAACAAACCATTTGATGCAGTTTAATTCTGACGGTTCAAGATGTACCCTTGATAATTGCATCGCACCGAGAGGCTCACGAGTTATCGGATTTAAGTTTGTGAACGAGAAAGGTAATCACACTCTGCTTATTCCGGCAAAGAATGAATATATATTCTCCACACCGTTCAATGTTTCTTATGAAGTAACCAACGATGATACCGCAACGTATCATTAATAATGCAAAATATAAAAAGGAGGTGTCACAATGAAAGAGAGATTTGCTCTTTTGGCGGCTTATTTTAAAGAAAAGTTTGCAATCGGCAAAAAGTCGGGCAAAGAAAAGAGAAAAAGCTTGATTTTAAGCATTGTGGCACTTGTTGAAGTGTTGGCAATCGCTATTGTGTCGGTTTCTGCATGGGTGGAAACAATTTCAACCATTAAGCTTGATTTGAACAACGGTACAATTGATAACTATGTGTTTACCAACGCTAATATCGGCTACGGTAACGGCTATGACGGAAATACAATTGATCTTACAAAATATTTTCGTCAGGCAGGCGATGTTCACCTTGCCTCTGCAACAAGCGCAAACGGTACAGATATTTATTTTCCGACCTTAGCTGCAAACGGCGCACCGTCCGGTGCATACAGAAAGGCTACTGTAAACGACAAGAATGTCAACTACATTGATTTTTCTTTCAATGTTACCGCAAAGAGAACAAAGGCGTCATTCTATTTTGAGAATGTTCCCACAATCAAGGTTAACGGTGCTGATGCAGACGAGGAAAAGCTCCGTGTTTCATTCGTTTGTGACGGCAGTAATAGTAATACGGTTGTCTGCGGTAAGAGCGAGAGCACGACAAAGGTTGTTGCCGGTACAACCCTGGATACTAAAAAACCGGAAAATGTCAAATCTTTCGATTCATACACGGGCTTAACAGCAGAAAGTCCTCTTTTTACCGTTCCGAAAGATTCAAAACCGCATAAGGTTACAATGCGTGTGTGGTTACAGGATGACAGCAGAGATACAAAGTATGCCGGACAGACTGTTACAATTGAAGACTTCAAGCTTATCACTCAAAGCCCTCAGGCAGGAGAATTGACTTTTTCCGATAAAACAACGGGCGATCCATCTCTCGGTGCGGGTTGGGCTACAAAAAAAGATCGTGTAATCTGGATTAACCAAGAAGGCAAAAGCAAGTATGAAAAGCTTTCAAAGGATTCGAGCGGTAACTATTTTATTAAGCTCGGCTCAGAATATACAGATAAGCCTAACGCAACAGTTACCTTCTACAGCTGCGAATCAACCGTAACAGCGAATCCGCAGAAAAGCTATGTTGCAAAATGGACAACAACTCTGCAAGCTGGTGTTGATGCCGATTCACAGACATTCACAGCCTACGGATATAAGGATTCGTCAGATAACGGTTACGGCACATGGGGAGGGGTTCAGAAAATTCTCCTCTCAAGTGAATATGAATATGCAAATACATCGCAGATGACAAAGGTTGATATGTATGTTCAGGACAGTTCAACTCCGATAGCAATGACTTTTGAACAGAATGACGATGCGTCACTCAGCGGTTGGGTTGCATATTTGCCCAATCCTAACAGCGATGCCGCACGTTCGATTACATTCAAATTTACTTACAACGGCAAAGATTACAGCATCAGCGCACCGAACAGAAATTCTTCGGTGAACTATGTTATTACTTCACAAAACACAGGCTACTGGGCGCCTCCGGCTATTGTTTCCGTTCATTCTACATGTGAGGATGAAAAGGATAATAATGCTGTAATGGGCACAGTAAGCGTAACAGGCGGTATGGACGGCGCAACAAGAGTTAAGGTTACTGCCGGAACAAAAGTAACTCTTACCGCAACTCCAAAAAGCAGTAAGTATACATTCCGTGGTTGGTACTCTGATGCTTCTTTTACAAATCCTGTTGAACTTGATAACGGTGGAATAACAGCAACAGATACCACAAAAGAATACAAATTCTATGCCAGATTTGAAAGACAGTACCTTGTTGAGGGAACTGCGGTTACAGGTGCATCGGTTGATGACAGCACAGGCGGTACTGTTACAATGGAAGGCAAGACATCAAACAAGGTTTCACAAAACTTCCTTGAGGGCAGCAGCACATCGCTTACTGCAACGGCAAGAACCGGCTACGATTTTGTCGGTTGGTATTATGATGAAGCTTGTACAAAAAGCTACAGCAAAGAAAATGTAATTGAACTTAACAATATTCAGGAAAATCATTCCTATTACGCTCAGTTCAAGATAAAGACCTTTACCGTAAAGGCTGTTGCAAAACAGGCTGACGGTGCCGATGTCGGTACGGTTGAGTTTACCGCACCTGAAGCGGTAGCTCCGGGTACTTCTGTCACCGTTACGGTTAACTACGGCGGTTCGGCAACATTTGTTGCAAAGCCATCAAAGGACGGATACAAATTTGTTGCGTGGACTGACGCTGAAGGTAACCAGATCGACCATAATTCGGAATACACCAGAAAAAATATTAAAAATGACACAACACTTTATGCCAAATTTGAGCTTATAGACCTTGACCTTAAGGTATACCCTGTTCTTGACGGAAAGGTTAATGAAACAGTCGGTACTCTTAACCTCGGTTTAGGTTCGGCAGTTACAAAAATTGAAACCACAGTTAAGTGGGGTTCAACCGTAACACTTAAGGCAACTGCCAAAGAAACTGTTTCTTCTCAGTATAAATTTGAAGGTTGGTACACGGATTTGGCTTGCACCAAAAAAGCCGATTCCACGATTCTTAATAATTGTGCATATTCCAGCGATGTAATTGATACCAAGGCAATAAAGGCTAACCTCACACTTTATGCAAATTTTATCGATGTTACTCCACGCACTGTAACTGCAAAGGCTTATTATAACGGTGCGGTTGACGCAACGGCAGGCACCGTTAAGGCGGGTTCATCAGCTGCAGGTGCAACATCTCAGACAATCGTAACCAACGGCAAGAGCGTTACTCTTAAGGCAACTCTTTCGGATGAGAATATGTATATATTCTCGGGTTGGTACGATGAAAACGGCACACTCAAGAGCAATGAGCTTGAGTACACAACTCCGAAAGTTACCGCAAATTGTACTTATCATGCTAAGTTTATGATAAAGACATTTGAAATTAAAGCGGTTTCTGTCGGTTCACACGGTACGGTTAAGTTTACTTCACCTGTATCCGATGCGTCAAAGACGAGCGTATCAGTTACAGTCAACTATAATGACAGCGTAACATTCCTTGCTACTCCTTCCGCAAGCGAAGGCTACAAGTTTGTCGGTTGGTATGATGATTACACAGGAGGGCGTGTGTCAACATCAGAACAGTATACTGTAAGCAAGGTTACTTCTAAATTAACACTCAATGCTAAGTTTGAACTCATCAAGTATAAGGTCAATGCACAGGCTGTTACTGACGAAACAATCAGCACAACAGGCGGAACAATTGAATTTGGCAATGTTGCAGATGCAAATGCAGTTGAGTGGGGCACAGCTATAACACTCACAGCAAATGCAAAGACAGGCTACGAGTTCAAGGGCTGGTATTCAGATGCCGCTTGCACAAAGGCATATGTAACAGACAATACAGTTAATCCGCTTGGCATTGAAGTGAAGTCGAATGTAACGGTATATGCTAAGTTTGCGAAGAAGACTGATTCAACAACAACAATCTATTTTGAATCACGCAACTGGGATAAGTATAATGCATATGTTTATTCATCATCTAATTCGGAAAAACTGTACAGTGATAAATGGTCAGGCACTGAAGCAAAATATGATTCTAGTACAGGCTATTATAAATTTGGATTTGATACTTCTGATAAAGGTAATTTCAGAGTTATTGTAAACAACGGTAAAGATAAACAGTATCCAGGATCTAACCAGCCGGGTCTTGAGGGTGAAATCGGCAAGACATACATCTTCAAGAGCGACAGTCCTAAGGAACTTGAAAAATTCGATCCGAACGCTAAGGTTACAATCACATTTGACCAGTCAAGCGTACCTTGGGTAACCAATGGAAATGCAAGATTGTTCGCTTATGATACCGGCAAAAAGAAGGAATATGAAATGACATATTCTAACTCTAAGTGGACAGTATCAGTTCCTGCAACTGTCAATAATATCACATTCTACAGATGTACTCCAAAGGAATTTGGAACAGGTAAAGCACCAGGCGATGGCAGTGCGGCAGGTTACTGGAACCGTTGGTTGGCCGGCAACAGAGGTACAAAGATAACTTACAAGGCAACCGGTGACGGTGACGGTGCCGGCAGCTGGCAGTAAATCTGCAAAATCAATAAAAATTAAACGGAGGTGAAACCATGAAGAAATCAAAATTTGCAATTGTAATCGCACTCGGACTTGTACTTTGTCTGCTTTGCGGTGTGACCACGACTTTTTCATGGTTCAGCCGTCCTCGTGAGGAATCGGGTAACTCTCTCAGGTGGAGCGGTCAGTACAAAATCAGCAACGGTCAAGACATCAGCATCAAAACCGTTGAGTCAAGTGATGACGGCACTACTTTCGATGAAAATCCAGTTACTGATTTCGGAGGTCCTCTGGAGGCAGGAAAGAGAAGATATTTTTGCACCGAAATTTCTAACTCGGGCAATACCGAACAGAATGTTTCGCTTTTCATAAAAAATCTGAAAACAAGCGGTACGGCATCTGCTTCGGGACTTTATGTCGGCGTCAACAAACCGCTCAAGACATATAGGTCTTATAATGATATTGTCGGTAGTAACAGTACATATACGAAAACTTCGCTTGAAAAATACAGATTTTATTTAGATACAAACAATGTATCTTCTTGGAAAGATTCCACTACAACAATCAAAATCCGTTACGGAACAGGTGATGTCGAAACCCCAAAGTGGCAGGGCAATCCTATTGTTATGACACCAATCAGCGGTCAGAGCACACGAGTGTTGTATGTTGATGTACCTAAAACTGCAAAAGTTGTGCAATTTTATGCCAACAATAAAAATACCGGTGCTAATGCTACACCGTATATGCTGTTGACAGCTTATTGTCCGACTTTGCCTGTTGATAACTGCTATAAGTTTACCTTGCAGACCTACACATCAGGAAATTACGATAACCATAACTGTAATACATATTCTTTTAACAATCCGTTAACTGACTGTGCTAACTTTATCAATTGTTACGACAGTATTAACATTCCTCTGGGCCGTACATTTAACGCAGGTCTTGTTGCAGGAACAGATTACGTAGGTAACAGTATAAGCTATTCATCATCAAAAAAAAGCGTGTTTACTGTCGATGCAAACGGTGTAATTACTCCTGTGGCTGAGGGTAATGCAACGCTCACAACCACAATTACGGGCGGTGAATATGGAGATACCTATTCCGTAACCACGAAAATCAGTGTTACATCTGCAAGCTCAGATTCAATAGACACACCTATTGTGACAAACCTTGAAATCAAGCCGAGAGCTGCTGACGGACCTACGGTTTCAAAGGTGTATTGGTACATCAAGAATGATTCGTCATCAACAATAACATACTCGCTTAAAGATGTTTACATCTCGCTTTAAAATTTTAGATTTTTAATTTCCAAAAGGGTTGTTTTTACAGCCCTTTTTTATTATAATTTATAATCGGTAGCAGAGAATAAAATCCGCCCGTTTTACGAATATATACGCATTTTCGTTATATAAAATATGTTAATTAACGGATAGTTTGTGTTTGTACGAACAATTACAATGTTACATTCGGGGGAAATATGTTTTGAATTTAACAAACTGTCTTCACGAACTGAGAACGGTGGCACACCGATATGAATGAAAGTAAAGACCGATACAAAGTAACGCTCGGGCGAAATATGTTTTGAATTTGATAAACTGTCTTCACGAACTGAGAACGGTGGCACACCGTGGAGGAATTTATGGATAAAAAAAACTATGTTGAAAATGCGGTTGAAGTGACATCTGTAACAACCGAACATCCAAAATCAAAAAATAGAATAAGGAAAAGGCATGAATCAAAGCTTCGCAAAACCCTGCGGATAATTAAAAATATAATTTGCTGGGGAGTGCTTGCAATACTTGTACTGACCGTAATTGTGTTTATGGGTTCAAAGGTGAACGGAAAAACACCTTCGCTTTTCGGATATTCCGTGCTACGAGTTTCAACGGGCAGTATGCAGCCCGAGCTCATGATCGGCGATGTTATTCTCGGAAAGAGCGTTGACAATCCGACCGCCCTCAAGGTCGGCGATATTATTACTTATCGTGGCAGTGGGCAGACCGAGGGACTTCTCGTGACTCATAAGGTTGTAGTTGCACCGTATAAAACAGCTGACGGCACATATAAGCTACAGACAAAGGGCATTGCAAACGATACTCCCGACCCGGAAATTTCAACCGAAGATGTGCTTTATATTATGGTGTGCAAGCTCGGATTCATTGACACTCTGTACAACCTTTTCCTCTCTCCGTGGGGACTTCTTATTTTTATTGCAGTGTTGCTGTTGATATTCATTGACGAGCTTATCGTTATAATACGAATACTTACTGGACATGACAAATCGCTGAAGGACGGCGACATCAACGAAATCATTGATCGTTTGCGAAAGGAAAAATTGCAACAAAAGGCTGATTCCGACAACGATACAAAATCGGAAGAATAAATAAAAGCTGAATATATTTAATTTCGGACGAAAGGAAAATTCTCTTTTCGTCCGTTTTTTGTTGGCGAAAAGGACAAAGCGGAAAAATGGTGAAAATAGCTTTTATATGGGCTAAAATCGGCTTTTTAGTTGCATTTTTGGGCGATTTGTGGTATATTTTATACGGTCAAATTTGACCGTAACATACTGATTGTGCTTAGAAATTGATATGTTAAGGGTGGTTTCATGGATTACAAATTAATAGCGCTTGATATTGACGGTACGCTGACAAACTCTCAAAAGGAGATTACTCCCCGTACAAGATATGCTCTTATGGAGGCGCAGAAACAGGGCAAGAAAATTATTCTTGCGTCAGGCAGACATCCCGTAGGAATTATGCCGATAGCAAAAGACCTTATGCTTGACCGTTTCGGCGGTTTTATTATGGCTTTCAACGGCGGCAGGATTATCAATTGCGAAACAGGCGAAACTATGGTGAGCAAGCTGTTTCCGCTTGAATATCTTCCCGACATCGTGAATGTTTTGAAGGATTCAAACATTACAATCAACACATACGATGACAGGCGAATCATCTCGGATAATAAGGTTAATGACTATACCTATGTTGAAAGGGATATTATAAAAGCAGAAATGGTTGTTGTTGACGATTTTATCTCATCTGTAAGATTTGATATCAACAAAATTCTTCTTGCAGGCGAACCCGATGAGCTTGATAAGTATCAGAAAATTCTTGCAGACCGTTATGACGGCTTGCTCGATGTATATAAAAGCGCACCTTATTTTCTTGAGATTATGCCGTTTGGCGTTACAAAAGGCTCAATGCTTCCGCTTTTGCTTGATAAACTCAAGATTAAAAGGGAAGAGCTTGCCGCTTTCGGCGACAACTACAACGATATGACAATGATAGGTTATGCAGGCTTCGGTGTTGCAATGGGTAATGCCGAAACCGATGTAAAGAAGATTGCCGATTACATCTGCGAATCAAACGATAACGACGGTATTGCAAACACACTTGATAAATTCGTTTTAAAGCAATAGTCGCAAAGCTTGAACCTAATATAAACTTGAAAATATAAAATATAATTTAACGGAGCGTCAGATTTGACTTAACCCTTTAAAAGAGTTGAAAAAACAGAATCTGTCGCTCCTTTTTGTATATAATAGCCAAATTGAGGGCTTAATCTTTGGCGGCATCAAAGTTGTAATAATTCTATAAAAGAAAAATATATGAGGCTGTCTAAATTATAATATAATTGTATGTTATGTTGTACAAAGTATAACAAAAGGAGGAAAATCTATGGCAAAAATCAAAAAATTGCTTGCTTTGATTTTGTCGATTTGCGTAATTTGCACGGTATCTGTTATGTCCGTAAGTGCGGCTAATACAGATGACGATAACGACACTTCGGCATCAAGCACAATCACAGTACATTACTACTGTGAGGAAGGCACGCCCACAATCTATTATTGGAACAGTCTTCCGAAAAACATCAGCACGGAGTACCCCGGCGTTAAGATGACTTCCGAGGGAAACAACTACTACAAGTACACTTTCAACGATGTAACAAAAATCAATATGATGTTTGTTACAAACGGAAAGCAGTCTGCGGAACTCACAAGAAACACAGGCGAGTGGTGGTACAAAAATAAGAGATGGTCAAGCAAAAATCCTGAAGATATGCAGGAATTTGACCGTGTTGACATGCGTGAAGACACAATTTATTTTGTAATCACAACCCGTTTCTATGACGGTGACACAGGTAACGATGTTCATTGCTGGGACGACTCACAGGCAAACAACCCCGACAGCGATCCCGCATGGCGTGGTGACTTCAAAGGTCTTATCGACAAGCTTGACTACATCAAGGCTCTCGGATTCAGCGCAATCTGGATTACTCCTGTTGTAACAAATGCGTCAGGCTACGATTACCACGGCTACCATGCAATGGACTTCTCAACAGTTGATGTTCGTTATGAGAGCGACGGCGCTACATATCAGGATCTTATTGACGCCGCTCATGAAAAGGGCATCAAGATTGTTCAGGATATCGTAGTTAACCATTCAGGCAACTTCGGTGAGGCAACTCTTGCTCCTATGTTTAAAAAGGAGTACAACTCAATTCAGGATCTTGCTTCTGTAGATTGCATGAAGGTTATTGAGGGAAGCGACTTTGATAAAACATTCCCGAACTATAATGACCTTGAACCTAAGTATCAGTATGCTGCAAGACTTAATATCATGAAGGATACTAAGGAGCTTGACTCCGGTAATCACGACACGGAAAACAACTATCACCACTTCAAAGACCTTAGCTGGGAAAGCCCGACTGTTCAGACAGGTCAGATTGCCGGTGACTGCGTTGATATCAACACAGAGAATCCTGCAGTTGCAGATTACCTTAACAACGTTTATAACAACTATATCAACATGGGCGTTGACGCTTTCAGACTTGATACTGAAAAGCACGTTTCAAGACTTACACTTAACCAGTATTACTTCCCGTCATGGCTCAAGACAGGCGGTAAAAACTTCTTCATCTTTGGTGAGGTTTGTACTCGTGTAAGTGAATTCTGGAACCACAACATTCCTGCAATTTCAGCTCCGTTCTATACATGGGCTGAATCAGACAGCCAGTACATCGATTCATTTACAAATGATCAGGCTGCAAACATTGATCTTACACTTAAGCACTATGACAGCAACGCAAGTACAGCAAATCAGCCCACATCTGATAATGTTTATCTTGACGGTCTTAAGTATCACACACCTGATTACAGCAAGGCAAACGGCACAAGCGTAATCGACTTCCCGATGCATTGGAACTTCTCAAATGCAAGCAACGCATTTACCCGTGCTTGTGAAGAAGATCCGTACTACAATGACTCATCATGGAATGTAACATATGTTGATTCTCACGACTACGGTCCTGATATGGACAGCCGTTACGACGGCGGTACACAGGCATGGGCTGAGAACCTTGATGTACTCTTTACTTTCCGTGGTATTCCGTGTCTTTACTACGGTTCTGAGCTTGAGTTCCAGAAGGGTGTTCCTATGGACGTAGGTCCTAACGCACCTCTTTCAACAACAGGTCGTGCATACTTTGGTGACTACCTCGAGGGCGACGTAACAGCAACAGACTTTGGTACATATTCTAATGCAAGCGGTGCTGTTGCAAGCACACTTGAAGCACCTCTCGCTGTTCATATTCAGCAGCTCAACCGAATCAGAAGAGCAGTTCCTGCACTTCAGAAGGGTCAGTATACAAGAAGCAAGACTTATGTTGACGGTAATATGGCATTCGTTCGCCGTTACACACAGGGCGCTACAGACAGCCTTGCTTGTGTAACTATCTCAGGCGGTGCTACATTCAAGAACCTTCCTAACGGCAAGTATATTGATGCAGTTACAGGCGATGTTAAGTATGTTACAGACGGCACACTTACAGTATCTTCTGTTGGTAAGGCTAATATGAGAGTTTATGTTTGCTGTGCAGACGGTTTCACCGGAATTGACGGTCAGATCGGCACTAACGGCGCATATCTCAAGTAATAAAATAATGTTGTTTTTTACGGAGCAGGTTTTTCCTGCTCCGTATTTTTCTGTCCTAAATCCTCAAATGACGGATTGCAGATTTATATCCGTCAAAATTATACTTCATTTATAAATAAACATTCCGAAAATTGCATAATGATGAATAAAAAGACAGAAAATTATGCAAATTCTACATATAAGGTTTAAAATCGTTATGACACTTCTGCAAGAATTGTACCTTTTCTTTTTTTAAAAAATGTGCTATAATATACAAAATATAGTTTCAATTTATTGTGAATTTTAAAAGGGAGTGTTTTTTATGACAAACAGCGAGTATTCGGATGTTACACCGCAGATTCATGCTCTGGCTCAGAAAATGACGCATAACTCCGTTATTGATACAGATTTATACAGTAAGTACAATGTAAAAAGAGGTTTGCGTGACCTTGACGGTAAGGGTGTTCTCACAGGTCTTACAGATATTTCTACAATCACACAGAATAAGCTTGTTGACGGAAAGCTTGTTCCTTGCGAGGGTGAGCTTCGTTACAGGGGCTATAATGTAAAAGATATCGTTGACGGTATTCTTGAGGATGACCGTTTTGGTTTTGAAGAGGTTACATATCTTCTTCTCTTTGGCGATATGCCTAACGAACAACAGCTTAAAGACTTTAAGGAGCTTCTTGTTCAGTACAGAACTCTTCCTCAGCACTTTGTTCGTGATGTTATCCTCAAGGCCACAAGTAATGATATGATGAACTCAATAGCAAGAAGTGTTCTCACACTTTTCTGCTATGATAAGAATGCTAACGATACATCAATCGACAATGTTTTAAGACAGTGCATACAGCTTATCTCAGTATTCCCTCTTTTGTCGGTTTACGGCTATCACGCATATAATCACTATCAGCGTGATAACAGCCTTTATATCCACCGTGCAGAGCCTACAATGTCAACAGCCGAGGTTATTCTGTCGCTTCTTCGTCCCGACAGACACTACACTCCGCTTGAAGCAAAGGTTCTTGATATGGCGCTCATTCTCCATATGGAACACGGCGGCGGTAACAACTCAACATTTACAACACATGTTGTAACATCTTCGGGTACTGATACATACTCGGCAGTAGCTGCGGCACTTGCATCTCTCAAAGGTCCTAAGCACGGCGGTGCAAATGTTAAGGTTTACTATATGTTTGAGGATCTCAAAAAGCATGTTAAGGACTGGGAAGACGAGGACGCTCTTGAAGATTATCTTGAGAAGCTCCTTGACAAGCAGGTCTTTGATAAAAAAGGTCTTATCTACGGTATGGGACACGCAGTTTATACAATTTCCGACCCCCGTCAGCAGATTCTTCACGGTGCTGTTAAAAAGCTTGCGTTTGCCGAAGGTCACAATGATGAATTTGATCTTTATGAGAGAGTTGAAAGACTGGCTCCGAAGGTTATCGGCAGAAAGCGTAAAATCTATAAGGGCGTTGCCGCAAATGTCGATTTCTACAGCGGACTTCTTTACAGCCTTCTTGATATTCCGTGTGAGCTTTATACTCCGCTTTTTGCAACAGCTCGTATTACGGGTTGGAGCGCACACAGACTTGAGGAGCTTATCAACTGCGGTAAGATTATCCGTCCTGCATATATGAGCATTTCCGAAAACAAGGAATATGTTGATTTGAAAGACAGATAATACGGCGAACCGCCGTTCCCCGTTCGAGAAGTTAGTTTTACAAGTGCGAGAGTTAAATTGTCCGAGCGTATGGAAAATTGAAAGTTGAAAATTGAAAATTATGGTCGAGCGTAGCATTGTAATTGTTCATACAATCCCGTAGGGGCGGTCATTGGCCGCCCGCAAGTAAAGGCACAAACATTGTGATAGAAATAAACTATATAAATATCACAAAGTTACTGCTATTTTGTAGTGGCGAACCGTGTTCGCCCGTTCGTGTGCGTTGCACACGATTTTAATCACATCAAAACACATTTCTGCGAACATAATATTTCATCAAGGCGGGCGTCCAATGAACGCCCCTACAAATTACACACAACATTCATCCTAAAACAACAAAAGACCGCTCTTTTGAGCGGTCTTTAAATCTTGTGTTTTAAATTCAAAATTTATTGCAATCAGCAGAAGAATACATCCATCTCTTCTGCGTTGCCGTCGGCAACAAAGTATGCCTTGCTTTCTTCGGGCTTGAGATAGATTGAAATTTCCTTTGCATCCTTGCCGTATGTAGCCTTAACATTTTTGATTACTTCTTCAACAGGAACCTGTGCGCCTGCATATTCTACGAAGAAATTAACCTTTGTTTCAACCGGAACGGGCTTTTTCGGAGCAACCTTCTTTGGAGCAACCTTCTTTGGAGCTGCTTTCTTAACAGGAGCCTTTTTAACGGGTTCTGCTTTCTTAACAGTTTCAACCTTTACGGTTTCTGTCTTTGCGGGTTCAGCCTTCTTTGCAGCTGTAGCAACAGTCTTAGCAGGCTCAGCCTTTGCAACAGTCTTTTTTACAGGCTCTTCCTTAACGGGAGCAGTTTTTGCAGGGGCTGTTTTTGCAGTTGTTTTCTTTGTTGTTGCCATAATAAATCCTTCTTTCAAAGTAATAAAATATTGCAGAAATAAAAGTTTTATCTTTTGTAAATATTATACATTTCAGAGTAAAAAATGTCAATAAACTGTACAAAAATTCGGCGGTTAATACATATTTGCGAAAAAATAAAATTCCTGTTAGTTAAAATGCACAATGTTATTATCTCATATTTGTGAACTATGTCGTTTTTTCTGTCAAAAAAAACGAAAAAAAGCACATCATCATTTGAAAACCTCTTGCAACTGTGCTAAAATGATAGCGATTAATTTAAGAGAGAAGAATGATTTATGGGAGAGAATTTCATCATTATTGCACAACAGGTGCTTGTACTGTTCATTTTGATTGCAGTCGGTTTTATTTGCGGTAAGAAGAAAATTATCACCGATTTTTCCGCCCGTCACATGACCGATATAGTATTGTATGTTGTGACGCCCTGCGTTATGATTTCTGCTTTTCAGCGGGAGTTCTCGTTTGAACTTTTGAGCGGACTTATAATTTGCGTTGCCTGCTCTGCACTTATTTTCGCTGTGTCAATACTTATCTGTAACCTGATTTTTCATGATAAAGATGAAAGCCGTAAGGCTGTTATCCGCTTTGCAACAATCTATTCAAACTGTGCATTTATGTCTTTGCCCCTCCAGAAGGCAATTCTCGGTGATGACGGTTGGTTTTACGGCTCAATTTTCGTTGCCGTATTCAACATTTTTATATGGACGCACGGACTTGTTTCAATGAGCGGTGACAAAAAACAGCTTTCATTCAAAAAGCTTGTTCTCAACCCCGGTTTGATCGGTGTTGTTCTTGCAATTATCATCTTTATTACAGGTTTTAAGCTTCCGTACATAATCAGCCAACCGGTTGAATATCTTGCAGCTCTGAACACTCCGCTCCCAATGCTTATTATCGGTTTTTACCTTTCACAAGCGGACTTTAAAAAGGCGTTTACTGACAAGGGCGTATATTTTTCTTCGGCAGTCCGTCTGATTGCTTTACCGATGATTACAGCAGTTGTAATGTCATTGTGCCGTGTCACACCCATAATTACCATGGCTTGCGTAATTGCCACATCAGCCCCTACTGCCGCAACAACAACTATGTTTGCAACAAAGTTCAACAAGGATGTTGAGCTGTCGGTTAGTATTGTTGCCGCAACTACAGTATTTTCACTTGCAACAATGCCGCTTGTCGTAATGCTTACGGGCATGATGAGCGGATTTAGTAGTTAATGTAAAATGGAAAATTGAAAATGGAAAATTATGGTCGGCGGTGTGCCACCGCAGACCTTTCGAGAAGATAGTTGAGATAGATGAATTGCATTGATGCCCGAAACGGCATTGATGCAATTTTTATTTTATATGAATTTAACTGTTTAATTGTAGGGGCGCTCATTGGGCGCCCGCCTTAATGATAGAATTTGTTTAAACACATATTTTTTTATGTGATGAAAAATGTGTATTCAAATTTGTACGCAATGCGTGCAATTGTGTGCGTTGCACACGAGCTGGCGAACACGGTTCGCCGCTACAAAATAGCAGTAACATTGTGATAATTTCTATCACAATGTTTGTGTCTTTACTTGCGGGCGGCCAATGTGTGCACTGTAGTAACATAGTATACAACAGTGCAAAGACATAGTATACAGTTTTA
>OGWS01000170.1_pt1 | contig 69934 bp, 67 predicted proteins | sample 1576111 | NCBI WGS metagenome assembly OGWS01 (sample SAMEA3541534, study PRJEB24748) | human gut metagenome | biome: human gut; feature: human-associated habitat; material: faeces | place: China | collected 2012
TTTCTGGCCATTTTCCTTCTCGATACAGTTCTACACATTTCCTTTTGTACTCATATGTGTACCGCATAATAATACCCCCTCTACTGGGTGTCCAGTAAAGGGGGTACATATCACAATCCGGAATCGTTTTTATGCAATAAATCGCCGCTGATCGGACATAAATACATCCAATCAGGACCATTTGCATACAAAATAAAATGGAAACGTGTTAAGCCGCAGCTACTGCAAGTGCATCGCTGGTGTTGGTGTAGGTCAGCGGAGATACACAGTCATGCAGGGTTTTTGCGTTCTTCACGCTGCGGGTAACCGCGTAGGTCAGGTCGATCTGATACCACTTGCCGTTCAGGTTTACCTTGTTCCAAGCGTGGTAGCTGGAGCCGGCGTAGCCCTTGGTCAGTGCACACGGGATGCCCTGGCTGCGGCACATTGCTGCAAACAGCGAGGAAAAATCGTAGCAGATACCGGTGGTACCCTTCAGGGTAACGGCGGTATCCGGGATGTACTTGATGATCTTGCCGCTGGTGATCTCATTCGCCAGCTTGTTATCATATGTATAACGGCTTGCCATGTAGTTATAGATGGCGATAACCTTAGCCTCGTCGGTCTTGGCGTTCTTGCAGAGCTCAGCAGCCTTAGCGGATACCGTGTCGCCCTTGGAGAACTGAACCTCGGAAGTGGAGACCAGATACGGGGCGTAGCTGTCCTTAACGGTTACGTTCATGGACTTGGACTCGACCTGCTGATAGGACGTACCGGAAACGTTGCGGTACAGCGTTACGGTGTACTTGCCGTTGCCCTTATCGAGAGAGAAGGAAGTATCCTTGCCGCTCGGGCAATCATAGAATACGGTCTTGCCGCCGTTGTACTGAATACCAACCTTGAGTCTTGCACTCGAGGAGTAGTTTACGGTAACATAACCGTGGGTGGAATTACTCATATCCACAACATCATTTACTGCTGCTGCGGTAACGCCCATCGAGAGGGCAGTTGCTGCAAAAACTGCGCATACAATACGAAAAAGCCGCTTCATATCCGGCGATCTCCTTTCGGTAACTGGCTGCCAGCCCTCTCGATGAGGGGTAAGGCCCTATAGCTTTGCGTCGCCACCTTTCGGTGGGTTTGCCATTATCGTTTGAGATGCGGTCAAAGCGACTGCATCATCTTCTTTTATCCACACTATAGCGCATCTATCGTGTTTTGTCAACAGGGTTTTACAAAAAAAGAAGAAATTATGACATACTGCCGCAGATTTGCCGAAAATATGACATTTTCCTCGTTTCTCCCGCTCTTATCGCAGCGATTTGTCCAGGAATGCAGCTCGCTCCAAAGCGTGAGATGGCGGCAAAAAATCGGTAAACAGACGGCGGCAGGGGGATTCCCCTGCCGCCGCTTTCTATCGGTTGATTTGCTTATTTGCTGCCGTACAGTCTGTACAGGAACGTAACGATCTGTGCACGGGTGCAGGTCTCATCCGGACCAAACAGCGTGCTGCTGATGCCCTTGGTAATGCCCTGCTCGGTTGCCCACTTGACCGCATCGGCGTAGTAGGCGCTGTCGGCCACATCGGTAAATGCCGATGCACCGACCGAAGCCGTCGCCTTGGCCGCACGATACAGGAAGGTAACGCCGTGAGCACGGGTGCAGGTGTCATCCGGGCTGAACGTAGCAGCTGTAGTGCCTACCGTGATGCCATTCTCGACTGCCCATGCGACTGCCTTGGCGTAGTATGCATCTGCCGGAACATCCGCGAAGCTGCTCAATGCACTCGGTTCAGGCGAGCCCGCCGTGCGCCACAGGAAGGTTACAATCTGCGCTCTGGGGCAGGCAGCGTTCGGAGCAAACAGCGTGTCGCTCATGCCGCCGGTAATGCCCTTCTGCGCCGTCCAGAGGACTGCGTCATAGTAATAATCCTCCGCGTGCACATCGGTGAAGAAGTTGAGCATGGTGTTGTCGTCCATAAAGACTGCCTTCACCGTGATCTTGCCCGCAGGCATGACGAAGGTGTACTTGCCGCTGCCCTTCTCGGTCAACTCGAGCGCCTGACCGTCCTTGTCCAGCACGGTCAGGCTTTCGAGGGTGTAGCCCTTGTCGGGGGTTGCCGTGATGGTCACAGTGTCGCCCTTGGATGCAGACTCAGGAGATACGGTGACAGTGCCGTGCTCATAGATGCCGGTCTGAATCTTGGTGTCGGGAATAGAGACGCTTCCGCCGCCTCCTCCACCACCGCCGGACGAGCCGCCGCCGGAGGTGGAGTCTGTGATGCGAATGATAATCTTCTTTTCCACGATCACATTGGTGTCTGCGTTGACCGCAGCACAGATCAGGGTCATCGTGCCATCCTGATCACCGAAGCTGAGTGTATTTCCGCTGATAACGGCGTGCGTATCATTCTTTTCCAACGTCCAACGTACAGAAGCCGGATAGGCCGCCAGTTCTTCCGGAGTAAAGGCCTTGCCGAACTGATCGAGCGTCGTTACCTTAGCTGCAGACAGATCCAGCATCGTGTTTTTCCGAACGGACGACGGAATGCCGTCTGCGGTGATCGCAGTCAGCCGTCTCGGGGCATTGACCGTCAGCGTAATGTGGTTACTCTCGATGTCGCCGGAACGGGCATAGATCTCGGTAGAATCCTCTTTCAGTGCCTTGAGCGTTCCGTTTTCCAGCGAAACCACATCCGGCTTGGAGGTAACCCATTCAAAGCTGCCGCCGGTCATTTCTCTGCCATATTGATCGTAGCCGGCAGCGGTAAACTGATCTGCAAGAACCGCATTTTCATCCAGCCGCAGGACAAAACCGTCCTTCATGTCGGCGCGGATTGTCTTGAGGGTCGGCTGCTGCTCGACTCTAACAACGACATTCTTTGCAGTCTTGCCGGCAGAGGCAGAGGAGGCTTCCAAAATCACATCCGCATAGGAGGCATCCGGAACACTGCCAACCGCAACGAGCAGTTTTCCGTTTTCAATCGTGGCATTGGTCTGATTGGTACCTGCCAGTGTCCACTCGATGTCCGACGGAACCGCACAGGGATTGCCGTGCTGATCACGGGCCAGCAGAGGGATGCGGGACAGATCATACGCTGCGCCCTCTACTGCGGCGGGAGCGCCGTCATTATAATACAGCTCATTCAGATACGGCTTTGCCGTCACCTGTACGGGCAGCGGCTGTGCCGTCCGATAAACCGTTTCGCCCTGCTCGTCCTGTCCGACCGGATAATACAGGGTAACGGTATCCGTGCCGACTACAAGGCCGGTGATTGTGCTGCCGATGATTGCGGCATAGCCCTTATCCGAGGCAAGCCGCCACTCGAACCGGTCATCTTGGAGCGTCATGTCCTCGCCGTACTGATCCTTGGCTTCCACATCGAGCGTGCTCAGGTCAAAGGTGTTCGCCGTATCGTCGTTATAGATCAGATCGGGAATCGTGCCGTTCACGGTCAGCGTATCGAGCTGCCGCTCGGGCAGAACCTGCAGCGGTACACGGTTGGATTCCGCGCCGTTCACTACGGCATAAACCTGATAGGTTCCCGGTGCGGTAAACTCGATGCTGCCCGTGGTTTCGTCAACCGTAATGTCATCGTTTGCTTCTGCATACCACTTGACTCTATCGGTTACGTTGAAGTCGTTGCCGTCCTCGTCCAGAGCGGTCACAGTCAGTGCGGAAACATCGGCGGTGTTGCTGCCGTCGTTGAAGTAGAACGGCTCAAAGCTGCCCTCTACCGTAACCGAGGAAAGCACAACCGGCAGGATGGTCAGTTCAATCAGCTCGCTGTTGAAATCATCCGTTGTTTCGATCGTATCCTTCGGCTGATAGCGCAGGAACAGCTGTGCTCCGTCATTCGGCTTGAGCGCCTTGAGGACAGGGTAGCCGTTGCGGTTTGTCGTGACCTCGGCGTACTCCGAAGCGTCGTTCAGGTCTTCGTCCACAACCGTCCATTCGCCGCTCAGGCGGGGATTGAAGCCGTACCAGTCCACGTCGTGTTCATTCTTCGCCTCGACCTTGATGCTGTCCAGACGCAGGCTTTGCTGCTCATACAGAGAAACCTGTTCGGTATCAGGCACCAGACGATCGAGTGCATAGATTGGGTACACCTTCTGCGGGGTGATGACGGTGTTCTTGGAGGTGTAGTGGAACGAACCGAAGTACGGCGCGACCGACTGACCGGAGCGCAGCTGATCGGCGGCCGTCTTGAATGCGCCCTGATACAGGGTGTTCATATCCAGACTGTCGGGGTCGTAGCCGGAGACAGTCCGGTTCTGGATGCGGGCATCCAGATCCTCGATCGCACTTCTGCCGTTCCGGCCGAAGGTATACTGCTTAAACGCCCGTCCTTTCCATCTATCTGCACTGGTGCCATTCACTTTGGTTACATGATAACCGGTAGCTGAGAGAATCATGGTCTTATATTTAATGTACACCGCGCCGGTATAGGGGATGGTCGTTTGCAGGTCGGTCACATCGACATTGATGTCAATGCCCGTATGTGCCGGCAGCGGTACGGAGATGGTATCCGTAATAGACTGTGCGTAGGACTCTTCCTTGCTGCTCTCGTAGGTCTTTTCCATGCCGTAAGAATAGGAAAAGCTCTGCTCTACCTTGGCAGTGGGCGAAAGCGCGGCCAGAACGGGCACGCTGAATTCGACGCCTACCGTGGTCTCCTCGGTCCAGTTCTGAGAATAGGTATTGGAGACCGTGGTCGAGGTCGTGGTGCTCTTTTCATAGGTATAGCTTTTTTCGACCGTGTTTTCAAAGTCATTGCGGTTTTCCGCCGTCACCTTGTAGCTGTCCGAGCTGCCGCCCAGATTAAACTGGTAGCCCTTCTGCTCGAGCGACTTTGTTGTGTCATCCGCCTCGATGGAAGGCGTTTCAAACCGGTTCGCAATGCCTTGAATTTCAAAGTCATAGAAAAGCTGAATATAGTAACCGTAACCGTCGCTTTCATAAGAGTGAGAGGTATCGCGGTTTTGCACTGCTTTTGTAGCAACATAGTAAACAGGAGTCTCTTCTTCCGGAAGGCTGTTCAAAACACCCGAGCCGTTCAGAACCGCGCTCTGGTCAACAACGCTGCTGACAGCATCCCGCAAACCCTTGGCTGTATACTGTACCTTTGCATAATCTGCCGCAGTAAAATCCGTATAAGACTCATTATAGGAGTCCCATTCGTTAGCATTATAGTATGTTTTAGGCAGGACATTGTTTGCGATTGCCGCCCACTTCTCCGCAAATTGGGGGCTCTGGATCATCTCCTGCAAAATCTGCTCCTGTGTGCTCGGCAGATTGTAGGTGTCCAAGGCATCAAAGATCTCCCAGTCGTTTTTTGCCGTCACGGCTGCCCCGGCTGTTGGGGGCAGCACCCCTATACACATCGCCATCGCCAGCAGGCCGCACAAACCTCGCCGTCGTATCATCTGCTTTTTACTCATACCATTTTCCTCCTTTTCTGTGGTGCTCCTGCTCGGCCATGGAAAACAGCTCGTTATGGCTCATCTCCACATCGCCAAAGCGGACAAAAATGCCATTTGTCACCGCGCTGTTCCACACCTGCGGGTCGGAAAGTGACCGGAATCGGAATTTATCCAGATAGGGCTTCATATCTAGCAGCAGGCGGCTGCCGGAGATAAAATCGACCTGCAGAACGTGGTCGGTCAGCGGTTTGACTGACTGAATGTATTTCCGGTCCAAATGCGTACCTCCTCTCGCTTGCACAAAATGAAAGGTTCACCGTACCTATAGGATACGGTGAACCTTTCAAAAAAACCATTCACAAGTTGTTAGTTTTTATCCGCAAGCAGGTCGAGCAGCAGCTTGCGCTTTGCGCGCGGCTCTCCTGCTATCTGCAGTTTGGTGTAAATTTGATTCACATACTGCCGGATACTGCCCTCGGACAGATACAGCTTTTCCGCGATCTCGCGGTTGTTCAGCCGCTGTGCCATCAGCCGGACAATCTCATATTCCCGCTCGGTCAGCGCAGACAGGGCTTCCGGACGGTCAAATCCGGCCTTTCGCCGCTCTGCGGCTTCTCCCAGTTCGATGATCTGTGCAACCGTTCCGGTTTGCAGCCGCTCTGTCAGCAATGGCTTGAGATAGCGATAATTCTCCGCAAACGGGATGACAAAGCCGTCCGGTTCCGCGTCGGTCAGTGCCCGATCGAGCTGCGCCTGTGCCTCCGCGTGCTTACCCAGCATTTCATACGCCGCTGCCGTCTGGATTCGGATATGCATCGCGACCAGTGCATAGTGCATGCCTTCGCACACAGCAAGCAGCCTTTCGCTCCGGCCGATGACACGGGCGTAGTCGCCCTGTGCCAGACCGACCTGATTTTCGATCATCTCGATCATCGGCTTGCCCGGTGCAAGTGTATGCACGGTTGAAAGCCTGTGCGCGCGGAAAACCTCCGGAATCTTGTCGGTTTTGCCAAGCAAAGCGTAATAATACGCCGCAATCGCGTTCCATAGGTTCAGCCAGGAAGCATTGTGCTGTCGCAGCAGCTCCGCGTGCCGCTCAGCAATCGTGCAGTGATACTTCATCTCCGCAAACAGCGACAGCCGCCACGCCAGAAAATCACAGCACAGCGCCATATTGGCCTGCCCGTTGTCCTGAATCCGGGCGCACGCGCTTTCAAGTTCGATATGTGCATCCGTCAAGCGTCCCTGCAGGAACGCCGCTTCGGCACGCATGATGGTCTCGGCACCCTGACCGTGATTGCCGGTGATTTTATAATAGTGCGGCATGCACTCATCCATCTCAGCAAGCTCGCTCTGCAGCTCGCCCGGTGCGCGGTAAAACATCATCAGCACGGACGGTGAGCCGAAGGTCCAGCCGCCGCCGGACTGGATGCTGATCGCCTTCCGCGACATCTGCGCGCTGGCACTCCGGTGCAGGCGGCTCATGGCGCTGATATCGTTGTAGCAGAGAAAGCTCATGATCAGGTCGCATTCTCCCCGCAAATCGCCTTTTTCCTGTGCGGAAAGCGCTGTATTTTCGGAAATCGCCGTCAGCAGCAGCTCCTTCAGCTCTAGCATTTTCGGGATATTGCGCCAGTTGAACATACTCCGCATAAGCACCAGAATCGCCAGCGGATGGCTTGCGAGCACCGCTGCCGGGCATTCGTCCAGTGCTGCCAGCACTGCCTTCGGGTGCAGCGAGGAAAGCAGAATGCCTGCATCCTTCTGCAGCGTGCGCAGCATCGCATCGTAATCGCCGTTTTGCCGGTACTCGGTCATGGCATGCAGATACAGCCGGTGATCCTCATACCAAATGCCGAGCCGCCCGCGGTAGACGGTCTGCCACTCCTTCGGCATGGACAGGAAGGTGTGCAGCGCGCATTCCTTCATCATGTGGTGAAACCGGTAGGTCGCGCCGTCCGGCAGACGCTTGACAAACGCATTCTGCCCGGTCAGCGCGGCAAGCAGGTCCTCGGCGTGCGCGTCTGCCATGACGAACTGCGCCATTTCGACCGTAAATTCGTCGGCAAGTCCCATCACCGCAAGAAATTCCCGCTGTTTTTCGGGCAGCGGATCAATCATCGCAGCCGTAAAGATGGATGAAATATCCGAATTCGGGTCCGGCAGCACACCGTGCTCGGAAAACATCCGCAGATTCAGATAAACCGCCGAAAACCAGCCCTCGCTGTAATACAGCAGCGTATCTATCTGCTCGTCGGAAAGCACGGTTCCGCACCGCTTGGTATAGACCGCCAGCTCGGTATGGTTAAGCCGAAGCTGCGCCGTGCCGATCTGGTACACCTTTCCGCCCAGCCGGACAAGCTCTGCCGCCGGCAGAAACAGGTCACGGCTGGCTAAAATCAGATGAACATTGGGCGGCAGCCGTCCGGCCAGCGCACACAGGAATCCGGGTGCGCGCTTGTCGGTCAGCAGGTGAAAATCGTCAATAAAAATATAGCAGGACTTCTCACCGGTCAGCGCATGACACAGATCGTCGATCAGCAGTCCGCCGCTCGCTCCGTCGGTCGGACAGTCGTATTCCCGCAGGAAGGCAAAGCCTGCACGCGCAAAGGCGTCCTGCACACTTTTCCAGAAAATCGCAAGATTGCCCGAGTACACACTGATGCGCACAATGTACGGCGCTTCGGCTCCGGCACGTTCCGCGAGATACCACTCCACCGCCGTCGTTTTGCCGTATCCCATGGGTGCAACCACGGTCGTCATGGCACAGCGCGAGATTGGCCGCAGGCTCTCCTGCAGCCGCTCGGATATGTAGATCGTGTTCAGATTCCATTTCGATTTTGGCATGGCGCGCACCTCCGAATACTGTAATGTGCTCTCCTGTCCGTTGTACTGTCTAAATTATACTGGATTTCAGAGCGGGTGTAAACCGTGTATACTGTTAAGGCAGCGTGCATATATGCCCTCAATTTGAGCGTCAAGCCGCTTTTCCGACCGGCAGTGTTACCAGAATTGTTGTTCCCGTATCTGCGCTCTGTTCAACGCGCACTGTGCCGCCATGCAGCCGGACAATCTCCTGCACGAGCGCCAGTCCCAGTCCCACGCCGCCCATTGCGCGGCTGCGCGACTTATCCACGCGGAAAAACGGCTGAAAGATGCTGTCCCGGTACTCCTCGGCAATGCCCGGACCGGTATCGCGCACGCGGATTGCCGCCTGACCGCCTTCCCGCTCGACAGACACTTCCACCGAACCGCCCGTGCGGTTGTACTTGATCGCGTTCTCTGTCAAATTGAACAGCAGCCGATACAGCAGCACATCGCTGCCGATAAACTGCACGTTTTCGCCTGCCTGCGTCAGTGTAATACCGTTTTTCTGTGCCAGCGGTGTCAAATCGACCAGCACCTCCTCAACCATCGGTGCAAGGTCGATACGGTCGGTGCGCGGCACCGACCGCAGGTCGCTCATCTCAAGCAGGGTACGCACAAGCGCACTCAGGCGCTCAACCTGCTCCTGCTGAAAATGCAGCAATTTCGCAGTTTCTTCGCTCATCTGCCGATGTTCCGCCGCAAAGAGCTCCAGCCTTGTCTGCATCAGCGCCAGCGGTGTCCGCAGCTCATGGGCGGCGTTTCCCGTAAACTGCCGCTGTGCATCGAACGCCTGCGCCAGCCGGTCCAGCATGCCGTTCACCGACTCGCTCAGCTGCCGGAACTCGGCAGTCGTATCCTCCGGCAGACGGGTGTCCGTCAGGCTTTCTTCGTTGATCTGTTCGGTCTGCTGTGCAAAATCCTTCAGCGGCTTCAAAGCCTTTCCGCTGAAGAAATACGCGATAATGGCGCTCAGCAGTGTCACCAGTGCGGTGATGTACCAGCCTATGCGCTCAAAACGCACCTTTTCTTCATTGACCTGCTGCGAAAAGTCACTGAAAAATGCCTGCATATTCTCTTTGGGTATCTGAATGGTCATTTCCTGCTGGTTTTCCGTCTTGTATTCCACCACAAAGCCGTTCAGCGCATCCATGCTTCCCGAGCCTGAGTAAAACAGCAGCAAATTCAGGCTCACACACGCCGCCGCGATGAGCAGCGCGGTCAATATCGTAATGCGCCACTGGACAGAAATTCGTTTGCTCATTCGCCCGCTCCTATCTCGTAGCCCTGTCCGATCTTGTTGCGGATCGGGTCGTATCCCAGTGCTGCACGCAGTTTTTTCCGCAGCATGGAGATATGCACACGGATGGAGTTGCTGAAGCTGTCCACGCTGCTGTCCCACACATGCTCGATCAGCTCCTCCTGGCTGACGGGTCTGCCGCGGTTGAGCAGCAGATATTCCAGAATGCCGCTCTCCTTGCGCGTGAGCGAAAGCGTCTGTCCGGCTGCCGTGGCCGTGCGGCTGCGGGTATCAAACATCAGCCCGCCGCACCGCAGGCATACATCCTGCTGCACAAATCGGCGGCGCGTCAGACTGCGCACACGCGCTTCCAGTTCCTCTAAATGGAACGGTTTGGACAGATAATCGTTCGCACCGGCATCCAGTCCGTCAACCTTGTCGGATATTTCACTGCGTGCCGACAGGATGAGCACGCCGGTCTCCTGATCATGCTCCCGCAGAGTACGCAGCACCGTCATACCGTCCACCTTAGGCAGATTCAAGTCGAGCAGCACCAGATCGTATTTTTCTACCGCCAACAGCTCCAGCGCCGCTTCTCCGTCAAAGCAGATATCCGCCTCATAGCCGGACAGACGCAGTTTTTTTGCAATGTCCTCACACAGATCGCGCTCGTCCTCTATCACCAAAAGCCGCATGAGCTTTCCTCCTTTGTGTTTTCATACCTTTATTATACCAGACAGGGATAAAATTTGTGTTAACGAAATCTGTTGCAAAAAATTTTTGTTTTTTTAGCACCTTAACACAGATTTTATCTCCCGTGCGGTATACTGGTGTCAACAACTTCGAAAGGGGCATAACAATGCTGAAGCACAGAACCGCCGCCCAGCTCTTCCTGCTGGCAGTCGGCATTGCAATGATCGGGTTCGGCCTGTGGAGAGGCGAAGCCGATACGGTACTATCAAAGGCGATCCGCCTGTGTATGGAGTGTGTTGGGATTGGATAAGAGAAATATTCCGGTTTTAGCCCGCTTTCGCGGCTGGATACAGGCAGCAGCGGCTCTGCTGACCAATATCCACCTGCCGAATTTTTTGCAGGGCAAATTATATCAGGGCGGCGGCAAGGCGGTCTGCGTGCCCGGCCTGAACTGCTATTCCTGTCCCGGCGCGGCGGGCGCGTGCCCGATCGGCGCCTTTCAGGCAGTCGTCGGCTCGTCGAAGTTCCGGTTTTCGTATTACATCACCGGTATCTTGATCCTGCTCGGCGTGCTGCTCGGACGGTTTATCTGCGGCTTTCTGTGCCCGTTCGGCTGGTTTCAGGAGCTGCTGCACAAAATCCCCTCGCCTAAGCTGTCCACCAAAAGGCTGAAGCCGCTCCGCTATGTGAAATATGCGGTGCTGCTGATCATGGTGGTGCTGCTGCCCGTACTTGTCACAAACGAGCTCGGCATGGGCGACCCGTTCTTCTGCAAGTACCTGTGCCCGCAGGGCGTGCTCGAGGGCGCGCTGCCGCTGGCGGCGGTCAACTCCGGCATCCGTGCTGCGCTCGGCGCACTGTTTACCTGGAAAGCAGCCGTTCTGCTGACCGTTATCGTGTGCAGCGTGCTGTTTTACCGTCCGTTCTGCAAGTGGCTGTGCCCACTCGGCGCCTTTTACGCTCTGCTGAACCGTGTTTCACTGTTTCAGATGCAGGTGGATACGCATAAGTGCGTATCCTGCGGCGCGTGTGCCAAAGCCTGCAAAATGGATGTGGATATCACGAAAAACCCCAATCATGCCGAGTGCATCCGCTGCGGCATGTGCATGAAAGCCTGCCCGACCGATGCTATCTGCTACCGCTACGGTCTGGGCGATAAAACCCAAACGCATAACAAAGGAGAGACCATCTAATGAAACGAAATCGACTGATTGCATTTGCCCTGTCCGTAAGCCTGCTGCTCGGCGCATCCGCCTGCGGCAAACCGGCAAAAACCGTCTCCGAGCTGATAGCGGAGGAAAACGCCATCCTCGACCAGCACCAGGAGCTGTGGACAACGGCTCTGAATTCGCTCGACAAGGACAATCTGACGCAGAGCACCCAGAGCACCAACTACGCCGATGTGCTCGATCTTGCGATTAAAAACGTCAAGGACCAGCTCTCGGACGAGGACTACAAGACGCTGACCGACGATGCCGCCAAGGTCCGCAAGCTGGAGGATCAGCTGCAGGCACTTCCGCCCGAGGAAGGCACCACCACACCCGCCAGCGACGCGTTCCCCGCTTTCGAGGGCAAAGACCTGGACGGCAACGCTGTGGACAGCAGCTTGTTCGCTGACAACGCGTTTACGGTCGTGAATTTCTGGTTCAGCGGCTGCAAGCCGTGCGTGGCTGAACTTGGTGATCTGGACAAGCTTAATCAGACTGTCAAGGCTCAGGGCGGCGAGGTTATCGGCATCAATACGGAAACGCTCGATGACAATGCGGATGCCATTGCTACCGCTAAACAGATTCTGCAGGCCAAGGGAGCATCCTACCGCAACATTACCTTTGCATCCGGCAGCGAGGCAGGCAAGTTTGCACTGAACATCATGTCATTCCCGACCACCTATGTTATCGACCGGAACGGAAAAATCGTCGGTGAACCGGTACTCGGCGGCATCACGAACGAAAACAGCATGAAGCAGCTGCAGGAGAATATTGACACCGCGATTGCAAACGACGGAAAATAACACCCGAGTGTGATTGCCGCTGCAATCTGCATCATAAATATACACAGCGCAGATTGTGCTGAGAAAGGCAACGGAGATTAGCACGTGAACGAAGCCGCAGACGAAAGTCTGCGGCTTCTGTCTGTCAAAAAAGTCAGATTGGCGTTTTGCGTTTCGTGCGGTAGCACGCATAAAATAGAATTTGCGAAGCAAATTCATAAATTCCGGGAGTATGTATCTCGGAATTTATACAAGGGAAGAAAAAATGTGCCCGTCAGGGCGCGGTTTTTCTTCGGTTTCGCTCGAAAGCGTGGTTTCGAGCGAGGGGCTGCTCGGAAAACGTTAGTTTTTCGACAGCCTCCGAAGCCGCAGACGAAAGTCTGCGGCTTTTGCGTGCCTGCGGAAATATCCACGAAGATATGCACAAACCTGTGGATAAATTTGAGGACGGAACTTTTCCTTGTTTCTCCTATATGGTATACTAAAATTATACAAGCGAAAATCGCAGGAAAAAGAGAACCACGAGGGATAAACATGGGACTGTTTTCAAAACCGGAGGTTGTGATTGCGAAAGAATCCAGCAACGCAAAAGAGTATCTGCGGCAGCTGGAAGAGCTGGCGGAAAAGGCAACCGGAGAAAACGCGAAAAAAATCGCAAAAGAGATTGCCGTGGTGAAAGCCGGCATTATCGGTGAAGATAATATTCTGTTTGAGCTGAAAAACAGCGGTATGGATATGGTTGTGCTGCACGATTTGTATATTGAAAGCGTGTCCGGTGCCTCGGCACAGATTGACTTTCTGGTACTGACTCCAAAGATTAACTTTGTGTTGGAGTGCAAAAATCTGTTCGGCAATATCGAGATCAACAGCAAGGGCGATTTTATCCGCACAATTCGCTGCGGCGGTCGGTACTATAAAGAGGGAATTTATTCGCCGATTACGCAGAATCAGCGGCATTTGCAGGTGCTGAATGAATGTCGAAACGAAAATCATGGTAAGGTGATGGCAGCACTTCGAAATCACTGGTTTAGTAACTTTTTTAAGGGATTAGTCGTGCTTTCTAATCCTAAAACGATTATCAATGACCAAGATGCTCCACAGGAAGTAAAAAAACAGGTTATCCGTGCGGATCAGTTGGTGGAAACGATTAAGCGGATGAACAGAGAATCGAGTGAACTGAAATCTTCCATGAAGGATTTGAAAGAAGATGGTGAGTATTATCTGAACAAAATGCACATTGAAAAGCCAATCATCTATATCGAAAAATTCAAGCAGGAGGAGCTGGAGGACCAGCCTGCCGCCGAGCGGCCTGCGCCGTCGGAGGGAAAATACTGTCCGAAGTGCGGCAAGCCGCTTGTCATGCGGGAGGCCAGACGCGGCGCATATATTGGTGAAAAATTCTGGGGCTGCACAGGATTTCCTCAATGTCATTTTATAAAGAAAATCGTGAAAACCGAGAACAAATAAACAGAAAAGCGGCATGACTTGCATCAAAGTCATGCCGCTTTATGGTTACTTAAAACACAAACGCCTCGCTCTGCTCGATCTCAATCCCGCAGTCCGCGATAACCGTCTGATACTGCGCGTAAACTTCGGCTTCCATGCGCCACGCGATGCCGCATCCGGCGGAAAGCCTGCGCGGTATCGGCACCAGCCGGCCGGCAATACCGTTCTGCTTGCAGAATGACTCCATCTCCATGGCAGCATCGGTGGTGTGGAAGGTGAGCACCTGATACGGCTTTTTCTCTCGCATTACGCCTGAAAAACGATCTCGAAGCACCCGTCCGGACGCACGGTCGTCTGACCGGACTTGTTCTCATACTCGAGCATTTTCTCGATATTCTTGCGGGTGTGCGCCTCGTCACCGAGCACACGGATCAGCTTCCCCGGGTGATCCTGCATCGCGTCCATCGCCAGCAGAACCGGCTCCGGACAGGACAGACCGCGAACATCTACTTCAACATATTCAGCCATTGCACATTCTCCTTTTCCGACTTACTTTGCCGTCTTTTTGCGGCGCAGATTGGTGCCCGCAATGACAAACAGCACGATAATGCAGACGATCACGGCGATTTTGCCGGCTGCCGCCGGACCGCCTGCGACTGCAGGCTCGGTTTCGGTTGCCGCCTTGGCAGCCGCGCCGACCAGACCGAAGTTATGCGCAAATGCCGCGCCGAGCAGCATACCGAGGAAGGTGACCGCGCTGTCAGACGAGCCCTGACCTGCCAGAATGAGCTGACGCAGCGGGCAGCCGCCAGCCAGCACAGCCGCAAAGCCTACAACATACATGCCAAGAATGTTCCACAGGTGCTGGGAATGCGCGATCGGCTGACCGGAAAAACCGAGGTGGAAGCTGCCGGTTGCCGCATTGTAGACTGCCATCACTGCAAACAGGGCCGCGATAATGCTGATCAGGTCGAAATTCTTCATCAGAATGATGTCGCGGATACTGCCTGCAAAGCACATACGGCTCTTCTGCGCGAGCGCACCGATAACGAGCGCCACGACCAGAGAAAGGATAATCGGTGCATGCTTGCTGCCCGGGCCCTCGGTGCTGACCGCGTAAACGCCGGTCGCTACGCCGATTACGAGCAGCGCCGCCAGCACAACCGGCAGAACGGCGCCGCCGACCGGCTTGGCCTCATACGCACGGCCGAGCGAGAAACCCTTCTTGAGGAAGAACGAGCCGGTCGCCACACCGCCTGCAAAACCGATAAGCGCGACCCACGCATTCAAGTCACCGGCAGCCATGCGCAGCACCATGCGGAGCGGACAGCCGAGGAATACGAGGGCGCCGATCATCATCGCAGCGCCCAGAATAAAACGCACCATCGGCGAGGAACCGGCGGTGGACTTATACTCCTTGGTCAGCAGCGCCAGCAGGAACGAGCCGCAGACAAAGCCGACGACCTCCGGACGGAAATACTGCACCGGAGCCGCTGTATGCAGCTTGAGCGCACCCGCTGTATCGCGGATAAAGCAGGCAACGCAGATCGCCATGTTGGCAGGGTTGCCGTAAATTGCCAGAAGCATGACCAGCAGTCCGATTACCGCACCGGACACTGCCAGCTTCCATGTCTTGTCAAACAGTTTCATGATTTTCTCCTTTTTGTGAAATGAGGGAATTTTATGCTGTATTCAGTATATCATGCGGTGTTTTCAATGTGAAATCGATTCTATTGATAATTTAATTGAATCTATTGATATAATCTATAAATACAGCTATAATGGAGAAAACGAAAGGAATGCCGCCCATGGATATTCGTCAGCTGGAAGCCTATGTTTATACCGTGAAGTACCGCAGTTTTTCACTTGCTGCACAGAAGCTGTATCTGTCGCAGCCGACCGTCAGCGCGCACATCTGCAATCTGGAAAAGGAGCTGCACACGCAGCTGCTCAAGCGCACGACAAAAACGCTCTCGGTGACACCGGCCGGTCAGACGCTGTATAATTATGCCGCAGAAATCCTCGATTTGCGGCACAAAGCCATTCTGGAGCTGTCCAACGAGCAGGAAACCATGCTGCATATCGGCGTATCATCCGTGCCATCGCTGTATCTGCTGCCCGAGCTGCTGGCAGCGTACCACGAGAAGACCCCGGAAATCCGGTTCCGCACCAGCTGTTCGGACAGTCTGGATGTGATAAACAAGGTCGCAGACAGCACCTGCGATATCGGTCTGGTCGGCACAAAGACCGCGGAGACCAACTGCGAATTTTTGCCGGTCGCCTCGGACGAGCTGGTAATCGCAGCACCGAACACACCGCATTTTCGTGCCTATCAAAGCCAGCCGGACCCGCTGACAGCACTCCTGCGCGAACCGTTCCTGCTGCGCGAGGACAACTCGGGCACCAAGCAGGAAACACTGTATTTCCTTCAAAATCACGGTCTGTCGCTTGATGAACTGAATGTCATCGCCGTCATGGATGACGCGGCAGCGCTCAAACGGTGCATCGCACTTGGCATGGGCATTTCCATTCTGTCGCGCGCAACTGTGCAGACCGATGCACAGCAGGGACGCCTGCTGCTGTTCCCCCTCGGACAGTCAGCGTTCCTGCGCCGGCTGTACATTGTGTATCCGTCCATACGGCGTATGTCCGAGCAGGCTATTCACTTTCTGGATTTTATGAAAAGGTATTATCGGATTGGATGACAGCCGTGCTGTCCGGTTTGATATAGCCAATCGGGCAGGAGGCTCTCCTGCATAGAAAGCCGACCTCGCACACCACCGTGCGAACCGACCGGTACACGGCGGTCCTATCCGCAAGGTCAAAACGGACAAAGCGGATTCCTTAAGGCAACACCGGATTATATGGAGGCGGGAAAGGCATCCATTCTGTGTTCCTGTGAACCGGCTGCAGCAATGGTATTTGGCTTTTTCTTGTTTAGAGAAATTCCTGCGATGCTTTCGATTACAGAACAAATCATTATACCGATCGCACTTGCTATGCTCGTACTTTCTGATAAAAAGCAGGAAATTGTGGAGGAATATGATCATGTCAAAAGATGAATATTTAATTACCGATGCGCCCCTGAAAGCGCTGACGGTTTTTGCCATGCCGATGATTCTCGGCAGCTTTTTTCAGCAGGTATACAATATGGCTGACTCCATCATCGTCGGTCAGTTTGTCGGCTCCTCCGCTCTTGCGGCGGTCGGCGCCTGCGCTGCCCTGACCAATGTTTTCATTTGTGTGGCGCTGGGTGCCGGTGTCGGTGCAGGCGTGCTCGTAAGCCGCTATTTCGGCGCCAGAGAGTATGGCAAAATGAAAACCATTGTATCTACCTCCCTGATCAGCTTTTTACTTCTGAGTATCATCCTTGGTGTCTTTGGCTTTTGCTTTTCCCATGCGATGATGAGCGGATTACAGACCCCTGCCGATATTCTGAAGGAGGCCGTACTGTATCTGCGGGTCTATTTCGTAGGTTTTCCGTTTTTGTTCATGTACAATATTCTTTCTACCATGTTCACGTCCATCGGTGAATCAAAAATTCCGCTGGGACTGCTGATCTTTTCATCAATCCTGAATATTGTGATGGATCTTTGGCTGGTAGCTGGTCTGGGACTTGGCGTGTTCGGTGCGGCGCTTGCAACGCTGATTGCACAGGGCATTTCGGCTGTGTTTTCACTTTTGATTTTCTTTTACCGGATGCGGCGGTATAAGAGCAGCTTTGTCTGGTTTGACGGGCAGGAGCTGCGTTCGATGCTTCAAATTGCTGTTCCATCGGTTCTTCAGCAGTCTACCGTATCCATCGGTATGATGATCGTACAGGCGGTGGTAAATCCCTTCGGCACACAGGCACTCGCGGGATACGCGGCGACGATGCGGGTGGAAAATGTCTTTTCCCTGATTTTTGTGTCCATCGGCAATGCGGTTTCGCCGTATGTTTCCCAGAACCTTGGCGCAAACAAAACCCAGCGCATCAAAAAAGGCTACCGCGCAGCATTGATGCTGGATGTATGTTTTGCTGTTCTTGCCATCCTTGTCATTGAAACGCTGCACACGCAGATTTCCTCGCTGTTCCTTGGAAAAGACGGAACCGCCCTGGCTTATCAGGTGTCCGGGGATTATATGAGATGGCTTGGTTTCTTCTTTGTCTTTATGGGCATCAAAATGGCGACCGATGGCGTTCTTCGCGGACTCGGAATCATGCGGCCGTTCCTCATTGCCAATATGGTAAACCTTGCGATTCGCTTGTCCGTGGCGTTGATCTGTGCACCGCGTTTTGGTATTGCATTTGTCTGGCTTGCCGTGCCGGCAGGCTGGCTTGCCAACTTCCTGGTTTCCTATGCAGCACTCAGAAAATCCTGGCCGACTGAAAAAGTGGTGTTATCTCGGTAAATTCCAGTTTACCGAAAAGATGAAATCCTTCGGAACAGCATCTGAAATATTAACAGCGAAGTAAAAAAACATCCCGAGTCCTGTGCACAGTCCGGGATTGAACTGCACCCTCTCTGTCCGGCAGTATGACATACTGTCGGACAGAGGGGGTGCTTTATTATGTTAAGAGAAAAACCGTAACTTACTCTCCAATCTTCGCTCTCAACTCTTTACACTTTGCACAGTCAGTCGATAATCTTAATGCTCTCAATAACCGGCTGATTTTCCGTCTTAACCGTACCGTTATCGTCCTCGACCGGCGTATTATCACAGATTTCATCCACAACATCCATGCCCTTGGTCACATAGCCGAAGCAGGCGTACTGACCGTCGAGATAGGTGCTGTCCTGCTGAACGATGAAGAACTGCGAGGATGCGCTGTCCGGGTCGCTTGAGCGTGCCATCGAAACCGCACCGCGCGTGTGCGACAGCTTGTTCTCCACGCCGTTCTCCGAAAACTCGCCCTTGATAGTGTTCTCCGAGCCGCCGGTGCCGTTGCCCAGCGGGTCGCCGCCCTGCATCATAAAGCCGGTAATAATGCGGTGAAAGGTCAGTCCGTCATAAAAGCCGTCGTTTGCAAGGTCCATAAAGTTCTGAACCGAGATAGGCGCTGCATCGCCGTCCAGCTCGATGTCAATCGTGCCGTGGTCCTTGATGGTGATCTGTGCATGGTGCTGACCGATGGGCTGTGCGGTCTCCTCAGCAGTCGTCTGCTGCGAGTTATCGCTCGTGTCGGTGGCATCATCCGTCGAGGTCTGCGCGCCTGATTTGCCGCCGCAGGCGGTCAGAACCAGCATCGCCAGCAGGCCAAAAAGCAAAAATATACGTTTTTTCATGTGAAATTCTCCTTTTTAGACAATACCGCATCATTGAACAAGCGCGATTTGCGCGTCAATTTTGCGTTCTGATTAGGCGCGGGTTTGCAGCAATACTTTGCGTATTGCAAAAATCCGCAACGACATCAGAGCGTAAAATTTCCGCAAAGCGCCGCAGCTTTAATTGTGCGGTGTTGCCTTATATCCTGAACGGGTGGAATATGAAAATGTTCCCGCGGTACTCCCCTATTATACGGTACTGAGAACGCGAAAACCAGTGTTTTTTCGGTGTCTGCAAAAAATGCACCGCAGAATTGCGGTGCATTTTCTATCAAACGATACAGTACGGAACCGATTTCTGCACAAACCGTGTCGTTCCGCGACAGCTTACTTCATAATGTCCTTATCGTGGGCCGCTTTGGCAACCAGACCGGACAGCGCCAGCAGCGCGATCAGGTTCGGGAATACCATCAGGCCGTTGAACAGGTCGGACAGGTTCCAGACCAGATCAACATGCAGTGCAGAGCCGATCACGATGCAGACAACAACGATAGCGGCATATACCTTGACTGCCTTGCTGCCGAACAGCGCCTTTACGTTCTGCTCACCGAAGAAATACCAGCCGATGATGGTAGAGAACGCGAAGAACAGCATGCAGATCGCAACAAAAGCCATGCCTGCCGAGCCAAGCGAAGCCTTGAAGGCCGCCTGTGCCAGCTCGGTGCCCTGCAGACCGTCCGGTGCACCCGGATTGAGCATGCCCGAGGTCAGGATGACCATAGCGGTCAGCGTCAGTACGATAAAGGTGTCGATAAATACGGAAACGATAGCAATTTCGCCCTGATCCTGCGGACGCTTTACCTTAGCCAGTGCGTGTGCGTGCGGGGTGGAACCCATGCCGGCCTCGTTGGAGAACAAACCGCGTGCAACGCCGTAACGCATTGCCTGACGAACCGTGATGCCTGCAGCGCCGCCGAGGATAGCCTGCGGGTCAAATGCTGCAACAAAGATGGACTTGAATGCCGGAATGATCGCTGCATGATTGATGCACAGGATAACAACACAGCCAGCCATGTAGAACAGCGCCATGATCGGAACGACCTTCTCGGTAACGGATGCGATACGGCCTACGCCGCCGAGGAAGATGAACGCTGCAATGATCGCGCAGATGATGCCGACAACGATCATCGGTGCGCCGAACGCGGTGTTGAACGCGACGCTGATCGAGTTTGCCTGTACCATGTTGCCGGTAAAGCCCAGTGCAAAAATAATCGCAACCGAGAAGAAGCCGGCAAGGAACTTGCCGAATTTACCGGTAAAGCGTGCGCGGATGTAGTAGATCGGACCGCCGGTAACGTGACCATTGTCGTCCGTGGTCTTGTACTTCTGCGCGAGAACCGCCTCGCCGTAGATGGTGGACATGCCGAAGAATGCACTCAGCCACATCCAGAAAATCGCGCCCGGGCCGCCGGAATACAGTGCGGTAGCCGCGCCTGCGATGTTGCCGGTGCCGACCTGCGCCGCGATCGCGGTGGTCAGCGCCTGGAACGGACTCATGCCGTCCTTGCCAGCCTTCTCACCGTTGAGCGAGAAATGGCCGAACAGATGCTTCCAGCCTGCGCCGAACTTACGCACCTGAATGAAGCGCGTGCGGATGGTAAACACGATGCCGGTGCCGACCAGAAGGTACAGCAGCAGGCCGTTCCACACGACGTTGCTGATTCGGCTTACCCAGTCTGCCAATACTTCCATTGTCATTTTACATACCCCTTCTTTGTTTTGCGGCAAACAAAAAGCCGAACCCAATCAGCATCGGGTTACGGCTCCAAAGAAACGGAAAGACAGCAAACAGACGGTACATCCTGCACCGTGAGAAAACATTTGCTGTGGTTCCGCGGAACTTATTTTTATATCCTAACGTCTATAAAAACAGGTTCATCTCTGTCCTTTTGCCTGAGAGATTGGCACGCAAATCCCTTTTGCGCGCGTTGCACCTTCGGCAGTCCCCTTGAGGAACGTTCTCCAGAGCCACATCCATTTACAGTCCTCATCCGGAAATCCGGACGCCTGAGAGTTTTGCTCCTTCGGCAAGTCTTTGACTTTTTCCTGCAAACTTCGTTTGTCGCGTATGTAGTTTATGGATTCAGTGTAACACCGTGACAACATTCTGTCAATGTCAATCAAGATATTCGTGAAAGTTTGTGAAAAACGGCGAATTTCTTGACAACCTATGCTATAATAGATAGGCTATACTGGTAGTATTATTGGTAAATCCAAGTAATCAACAGCATCCCTCGAAAGGAGGAACTTTACATGAATGATGCTTTGCAGCAGCTTCTCGACAGGCTGACGGCTCTGCTGGCGGAAAAACCGCTCATCGGGGCGTGGTACACGACCGTTGTGCGCTTCGTGTTCCCGCTGCTGGCGCTGATGATCCTTGTCGGTGCGATCCGCTCGCTGTGGAAGGTCAAGCACCCGGATGAGGTCTGGGGCTATCTGGTGCTGCGCAACGGCGTGCGCCTGCCCATCACCCACTGGGAGAACATCATCGGACGCGCACCCAGCTGCGATGTGCAGCTGGAATATCCGTCGGTATCGCGTCAGCACGCCGCGCTCATCCGCGAGGATGACGGCAGCTGGACGATATACGACCTCGGTTCCAAGGGCGGCATCAAGGTAAACGACCTGCCGGTGGACGAGTATGCGCTCGTCGAAGACGGCGACACGATCACCTTTGCGGGTATTCCCGCTATCATGGAGCCCATTACCGCTGAGGAAAAGCGTGCACAGATGGTCGAGCGCCGCATTGAGGGCAAGCCGGCCGGCATGTGGGGTTCGCTCGTACTGCTGACGCTGTTCCAGATCCTCACCGGTCTGCAGCTCATTATCGCGCAGGGCGACAAGGCGACCACCACCATTCCGCTCACCTTTTTTGTCTTTACGGTAATCTGCTGGGCGTATTTCATCGTCATGCGCCTGTTCCGCCGCATCGGCTTTGAAATGGAGACGATAGCGTTCTTCCTATGTACGCTGTCACTCGCCGTCACCGGCTCGACCGTGCCGGACGAGCTGCCCAAGCAGCTGATTGCGATTTTGATGGGCCTTGCTATCTTTATCGTGCTCGGCTTCTTCCTGCGCGACCTGACCCGGGCGCAGAAGGTGCGCTGGTTTATGAGCGCAACGGCAGTCGGACTGCTGGCTATTACACTGCTGATCGGCTCGTCGCAAGGCGGCGCGAAGGCATGGCTGCGTCTCGGCCCTCTGTCTCTGCAGACCTCGGAAATTGCGAAAATCTGCTATATTTTCGCCGGTGCCGCAACGCTCGACCGCCTGTTCAACAAGCGCAACCTGTGGATGTTCATCGGTCTGACCGCCATCTGCGGCGGCTGTCTCGCGCTGCAGAACGACTTCGGCACCGCACTTGTGTTCTTCGTGACGTTCCTCGTCATCGCGTACCTGCGTTCGGGCGATTTCGCCACCATCGGCCTTGTGTGCGCCGGCTGCTTCGGCGCTGGCATGGTCATGCTGACCATCAAGCCGCACGTTGCCGCTCGATTTGCCTCCTGGGGGCATATCTGGGAGGACGTGTACGACAAGGGCTTCCAGCAGACGCATACGCTGACCGCAGCCGCCTCCGGCGGCATGATCGGCGTCGGTGCCGGCAAGGGCTGGCTCTCGAATCTCCCTGCCGCGGATACCGACATCGTGTTCGGTATGCTTTGTGAGGAATGGGGTCTCGTCATTGCCGTGCTGACCATCCTGTGCATCATTACGCTGGCCGTGTTCGCTGTCCGCGCCTGCCGCGCCGGACGCTCCAGCTTTTACACCATCGCCGCATGCGCGGCCACCAGCCTGCTGGTGTTCCAGACCTGTCTGAATGTATTCGGTGCGGTCGATATTCTGCCGTTCACCGGCGTTACGCTGCCGTTCGTATCCAACGGCGGTTCGTCCATGCTGTCGGCATGGGGTATGCTCGCCTTTTTGAAGGCGACCGACACCCGACAGAATGCATCGTTCGCGGTTCGTCTGCCCAGCCGCCGCGAGCTTAGAGGGGAGGAGTAACCATGCGGAAAATCGAAAAACGCAGTATTTTCTGTCTGATCCTTGCCGCGCTGCTCGGTCTGGGTCTGGCGTTCTTCTGCTTCCAGTTTGTCGTAGACGGCGGCGACTGGGCCTCCTACCCGTACAACCGTCATCTCTATAACAACGCCGGTCAGCTGAAAGGCGGCACCATCCTCGACCGGGACGGCGATATGCTGTCCACGCTCGACGAAGACGGCAACCGCATCTACAACGATGACGCAACCGTCCGGCGCGCCACACTGCACGCCGTCGGCGACAAAAACGGCAACATCGGCGCGGGTGCGCTCACCTCGTTCGCGGATAAGCTGTCCGGCTACAATCTGCTCACCGGCGTATATTCTCCGCTCGGCACCGGCAACAGCCTGTATCTGACGATTGATGCCTATTTGAACAATGTCGCCTATCAGGCTTTGAACGGAATGAACGGAACGGTTGGCGTTTATAACTATAAAACCGGTGAAATTTTGTGCATGGTGTCCACACCGACGTTTGATCCGGCCAATCCGCCGGACATTGCGGCGGACGATCCCGCGTGGGACGGCGTTTACGTCAACCGCTTGCTGTCCGCGAACTCGATTCCGGGCTCTATCTTCAAGGTTGTGACCATCAACGCCGCTATCGAGAACATCCCCGACCTGTTCCAGCGCAAGTGGACGTGCACCGGCTCGGTCAACATCGGCGGCGAGGAAGTCACCTGCCCGCACGCTCACGGCGAACAGGATATCGAGGAAGCGCTCGCCAACTCGTGCAACGGTGTGTTCGGTCAGCTGGCTGTCGAACTCGGCGGCGAAACCATGCAGGAATACGCGGATGCGGCAGGACTGACCAAGTCCATCAAGGTGGACGGCATCCAGTCCTCGGTCGGCAAGTTTGATTTCTCGGGCAATGACAATCAGCTGGCATGGTCGGGTGTCGGTCAGGGTCAGGATACCCTGTGTCCGATCAACATGCTCCAGTATATGGGCGCGATCGCCAACGGCGGCAAGGCTGCCGTGCCGCGTCTGATTGAAAAATCCACCACAGATTACGGCCTGCCGACCGGCATTTACTATCCGCACAAGTCGGCGCAGCTGATCGACGAAAAGACCGCGGGTACCATCGCGGATATGATGCACAACAACGTCATCGAGACCTACGGTCAGGATCGTTTCCCGGGCATGGATATCTGCGCCAAGTCGGGCACCGCCGAGGTCGGCGCGGATAAATCACCGAACGCATGGTTCACCGGCTTCCTGCGCGACGAGGCTACGCCGTATGCCTTCATCGTTCTCGTCGAGAACGGCGGCGGCGGCTCGTCGGTTGCCGGTACGGTGGCTTCGCAGGTGCTGCAGGCTGCGGTAGAAAAAGCCTACTAAGGAGAGAGAAATCATGGCGCAAAGCACTGAAATACTCCCTAACGGACTGCAATTATTACAGGACGACCGGTTTTTTAAGCTCGGACAGGACAGCGTGCTGCTCAGCGCGTTCGCCAAGCCGAGACGCAATGCCAAACTGCTCGACCTCGGCTGCGGCACAGGCGCTCTGGCGCTGCTCGTATGGCGGCCCGACCTCACGATCACCGGACTGGAACTGCAGGACGGCCCGCTCGACCTGTTCCGGCAGTCCATCGCGGCAAACGAGCTGGAAAACGTAACCGCTCTGCAGGGCGACCTCCGGCAGATGCGTACGCTGCTGCCGCACGGCAGTATGGATTACGTTATCTGCAACCCGCCGTATTTCGACCGCAACGCAGGCGCAAATGCGCCGACCGCCGAAAAGCGCACCGCAAGGCAGGACGCGACCTGTTCGGTCGAGGAACTGGCGGTTGCGGCCTCGTTCGTGCTGCATACCGGCGGCAAAGCCGCATTCGTATTCCGGCCGGAACGGCTGTGGGTGCTGCTCGAAGCGCTTTCGCGCGTGCGGCTCGTGCCGAAAAGAATGCGGTTCGTGCACCAGAGCGTGCAGGCGGCGCCAAGCGTCGTCATGGTCGAGTGCCGAAAAGGCGGCAGTGCGGAAGGACTTGTTGTTGAGCCGCCACTGATCGTTGAGAGTGATGAATATTTCCGTATTTACGGAATTGAGCATTGAAAATGGAGAATCAGCGCTATCCTTGCGCGAGTTCCGTCCGCGCTGCGCTGAGATGCGCAATGCGCGATGATTTAATTCGGCACCATGTGCCGCACCTTCATTTTCCATTATCCATTCTCCATTTAAGAAATTCCGGAGGGATTGAATTGTCTACATTATACTTAGTCGCAACGCCGATCGGCAACCTGAGTGATTTATCGCCGCGGGCACGCGAGGTTCTCAGCACAGTGGATTTCATCGCGGCAGAGGACACCCGCGTGACGCAAAAGCTGCTTAACGCCTGCGAATTGCCCAAAAAGCCGATGATCTCGTACTACGAACACAACCGCCGCGCACGCGGTGAAGCGGTTTTGGAGAAGCTGCTCGCCGGTGAGACCTGTGCGCTCGTAACCGATGCGGGCACGCCTGCGGTTTCCGATCCGGGTGAGGATCTGGTCGCGCTGTGCGCCGAGCACGATGTGCCCGTTATCCCGATTCCGGGCTGCTGCGCGGCGGTCTGCGCGCTGGCGGCATCCGGTCTGCCGACCGGACGCTGGTGCTTTGAAGGCTTCCTGTCGGTCAACAAAAAGGCTCGCAGAGAGCACTTGGACACTCTGCAGGGCGAAAAACGCACGATGATCTTCTACGAAGCACCGCACAAGCTGTGTGCAACGCTGCGCGACTTGCGCGACGCCTTCGGCGGCGACCGCCGGCTGTCACTCTCGCGCGAGCTGACAAAGCTGCATGAGCAGACGCTCCGCATGACGCTCGACGAGGCGGTTGCCTACTTTGACGCCAACGCGCCGCGCGGCGAGTTCGTGCTCATCCTCGAGGGTGCGCCGGACGAGCCGGAGACCGAGCAGGACGAGGCCGAACGTCTTGCCTCTGCCGCTGAGGCGGTCCGCCGCCGCATGGAGCAGGGCCAGACCCAGAAGGACGCGGTCAAGGCAGTTTCCGCCGAAACCGGCGTAAAGAAAAACGCGCTGTACCGCTATGTACTCGATCATGAAGAATAACGAAAAAACCGTTGCAAAAAGCAACGGTTTTTTCGTTTTCTGCACCTATTTGAAATGTTTCGGACAATCGCTGCGGCAGCAATGTCCGCGTCCGGGACACTGCGCATGACGCTCGCACAGCGCAACATCGCCGCCCTCGATCACCAGCCGTTTGCCGTTTACAAGGCAATCTGCCAGCTTGCGGCGGGCATTGTTGTAGATCAGCTGCACCGTTGTGCGGGCTACCCCCATCTGCGCGGCTGCCTGCTCCTGCTGCAGATTCTCCAGATCCAGCAGACGGATGGCTTCATATTCGTCCAGCGTCATTTGCACGCACTCTGTCGTATTTTCCTGCGGGGAAAACTCGCTGAACGGCGGCATACTGCAGATTCTGCGGCACTTTCTCGGTCTCGGCATGAATTATTCGTGACAGTGACCGCCGCAGCCGTGGCTGCCGCAGGAATGGCCTTCGCCGTGATCATGGTGCGTGCAGTGCACATTGGGATCAAACGCCAGCGTACCGTTCAGGAAAGCCTGCACCGCCTCATCTGCGTTGCCCTGCACGCCGCCGATCAGACGGATATTGGCCTCCGCAAGCGCTGCCTGTGCGCCGCCGCCAATACCGCCGCAGATCAGCGTATCCACACCGAGCTGTGCCAGCAGGCCGGCCAGCGCACCGTGACCGCTGCCGTTCGTATCCACCACCTGTGTATGCAGCAACTTGCCGCCGGATACCTCGTACAGCTTAAACTGCTCCGTGTGGCCAAAATGCTGGAAAATCTCTCCGTTTTCATAGGTAACTGCGATCTTCATAACCATTTCCTCCGAATTCATTTCTGGCATATGTCAATAACGTTACTTATAGTTTATCACGTTTTCGGCATATGTCAATAATAAGTTTTGGCATACCGCTATCTCATTATATAGGAAGCAGATGCCGATATCCGGATAAAGCAAAAACCCTTCCGAAAATCGGAAGGGTTTTGCCTTGCGTTGATGGAAAAGATGCGTTCAAAGCGCTAAAGGTGAAAAATCTGCTGTTTTTCAAATTAAGTATTGGCACTCATATTCTCTCACACAACTCCTACAATAATAATTAAGGTTTAAGGCGCGGCCGCCAGCCGCGTCTTTTTCCATCTCAAAGCCGAAGCTGTTAGAATAAGAGAGTAATGGTCTGACCCGTTTCACCTTGGGCTAACACGCCCGTAAGTGAGTCCGTCAGCCGCCTCTCTTATTCGCAGCATTCGATTTACGCAGGTAGAGCCACTCACTTCTATTAGACAGCGAGAAATATGATTTGAGTTCGCCCCATGGGAATCATTATTTAAGGAGCTGCTTCAAATCTTCTTCCGGCGTGGTGATGGGAGCAATGCCGAAATTCTCTACAAGGTAGTTCAGCACATTGGGCGAAACGAACGCCGGCAGCGTGGGGCCAAGGCGAATATTCTTGATCCCCAGATGCAGCAGCGTCAGCAGGATGCACACTGCCTTCTGCTCATACCAGGAAAGAACCATAGACAAGGGCAAATCGTTCACGCCGCAGCCGAACGCCTCCGCCAGCGCCAGCGCGATTTTGACAGCTCCGTAAGCATCATTGCACTGGCCCACATCCATGAGCCGAGGCAGGCCGCCAATGGTCCCGAGGTCAAGGTCGTTGAAGCGGTATTTGCCGCAGGCCAGCGTCAGCACTACGGTATCGGCGGGTGTCTGCTTGACAAACTCGGTGTAGTAGTTTCGTCCGGGGCGGGCACCGTCACAGCCGCCGACCAGGAAAAAGTGCCGGATAGCGCCGCTCTTTACCGCCTCGATCACCTGATCCGCCACGCCAAGCACCGCGCCATGGCCGAAGCCGGTCATGACCGTGCCGCCGCCGTTGATACCGGTGAACGGCTTGTCCTCGTTGTAGCCGCCAAGCTCCAATGCCTTTTCGATGACAGGGGTAAAGTCCTTATCCTCGCCGATGTGCGTCAGTTCCGGGTAGGATACCACCGCCGTGGTGAACACGCGGTCGGCGTAGCTTGCTTTCGGCGGCATCAGGCAGTTGGTGGTAAACAGCACCGGCGCGGGGATGTCGGCAAATTCTCTTTGCTGATTCTGCCACGCCGTGCCGAAGTTGCCCTTGAGATGGGCATATTTTTTCAGTTCAGGATAACCGTGGGCGGGCAGCATTTCGCCGTGGGTGTAGATGTTGACGCCTTTACCCTCGGTCTGCTCCAGCAGCAGCTTCAAATCGTGGAGGTCGTGGCCTGTGATGACGATGAACGGTCCCTTCTCCACCGTCAGCGGGACGGTGGCAGGCGCGGGCGTACCGTAGCTTTCGGTGTTGGCCTTATCCAGAAGCGCCATGCACTTAAGGTTTTTCTCGCCCACCTCCATTACGATGGGCAGCAGCGCATCCATATCCCAGTCCTCGCCCACGGCAAAAAGAGCCTTGGCGAAGAAGCGGTTCACTTCCTCGTCGGCATAACCCAGCATCATCGCGTGATGGGCGTAGGCCGCCATGCCGCGCACGCCGAAGAGGATCAGGGATTTGAGGCTGCGAATATCCTCCTCCGCGTTCCAGAGCAAATTCATGTCATAATCATCGTTTGACCCGCAGCGGGAGCTGCAGCCGGAGCAGCCGGGAACAAGGCGGGCCTTTTCCTCGTGTACCCGATCGATCAGCTCCCGAATGGTCTTTTCGTTGAAGCTCACATTTGTGACGGTGGTGAACAAGCCCTCGATCATCAGCCGCCATGTATCAGCGTTGACCGGTGCATCGCCATCTGTGGCTCTTGCCAGCCCAATGAGCGCGCCCGTCAACTCGTCCTGAAGCTTCGCTACATCGGCGGTCTTGCCGCAGACACCGGCTTTTCCGGTACAACCGGCGCAGCCAGCCGTCTGCTCACACTGAAAGCAAAACATTTTGTGATCCATTATCGTTTTCCTCCTATTTCGGTTCAAATCATGTCCTTTTTATCAGAAGCTCACGCCTCCTCGAAGGACTCCTTGCCCACATTGCACAGGGGGCACTCAAAATCCTCCGGCACCTCGCTCCACGGCGTACCGGGGGCGATGCCACCCTCCGGGTAGCCCGCGCTTTCGTCGTATTCCCAACCACAAAGACTGCATACATACTTCATTGTGCTTTTTTCTTTCTTTTTCTAATGATTTTGTTATTCTTCCACCAACCGGCCGTCCACTGTCACGGTGACCACCTGCCACGGAATGAATTTCCCGCTCTGCTGGAGCGCCTTTTTCGCCGCCAGTTCCAGCCCGCCGCAGCAGGGCACCTCCATCCGCACAACGGTGACGCTTTTGATGTTGTTCTCCCGGATGATCTCGGTCAGCTTTTCGGAATAGTCCACGCTGTCCAGCTTGGGGCAGCCCACGAGGGTGATGTGCCCCTTGATAAACCGCTCATGGAAGGCGGCGTAGGCGTAAGCGGTGCAGTCGGCGGCAATGAGCAGCCGCGCGCCGTCAAAATACGGGGCATTCACCGGCACCAGCTTGATCTGCACCGGCCACTGGGAAAGGTGGCTCGTCTGCTGGGCTTGCGGCGTTTCCACGGAGGGCGCGTCCTGGCGCTGAATATTCCGGGACTGGCTGCCGGGGCAGCCGCAGGGCAGGGTCATGCCCTCGTTTTGCATTTTCCGCTGCTTATTTTCCATGACGGCCTGCTCGTCATAGGCCGCCGCCTCCCGCTCTACAAAGGTGATGGCCCCGGTTGGGCAGGTGGGCAGGCAGTCCCCCAGCCCGTCGCAGTAATCGTCCCGCATGAGCCGCGCCTTGCCGTCCACCATGGCGATGGCGCCCTCGTGGCAGGCGGCAGCGCAGGCGCCGCAGCCGTTGCATTTATTTTCGTCGATCTCGATGATCCGTCGTTTCATTGCAATGCCTCCTTGCTTTTGTGGCTTGATTATACTAAAATTAAATCAGCAAGTCGGTTGAATTTTCAACGAAAGAGGATTATTTATGAAAGAATTTTTTCCGGTACTCCACACCGCGGCGCTTTTCTCCGGCATTTCCGACGATGAGCTTGCCGCCGTGCTCTCCTGCCTTGTGGCGAGGATCGACACCTTCCCCAAAGGCTCCCGCCTGCTCCGCGCCGGGGAGGCGGTGGAGGAGGTGGGTCTCGTGCTGGCGGGCAGCGCCCTCATCGTGCAGGAGGATATCTGGGGAAACCGCAACATCCTCTCCAAGACCGGGCCGGGGCAGACCTTCGCGGAGGTGTTCGCCTGCGCGCCGGGAGCGGTTCTCAATGTGAGCGTGGAAGCGGAGAGCACGGTGACGGTGATGTTTTTGCATATAAAGCGCGTTTTGAGCATGTGCCCCTCCGCCTGCTCCCATCATAACCGAATCATCCGCAACCTGCTGAGCGAGCTGGCGGAGAAGAACCTGCGGCTCAACGAAAAGCTCACCCACATGGGCCAGCGCACGACGCGCGCAAAGCTGCTGTCCTATTTTTCCGCAGAGTCGCAGCGCCGGGACAGCTATGAGTTCGACATTCCGTTCTCTCGTCAGCAGCTTGCGGATTATCTCGGCGTGGAGCGCAGCGGACTGTCTATGGAACTTGGCAAAATGCGGGATGAGGGCCTGCTTGACTTTCATAAAAGCCACTTTGTTTTGAAGGTGTGACAGTTTTATCCAAACAGGTGCCTCAAAATGGCAAGGTCTATATTGTATAGCTGCTTGTGCGGCATTTAGGCTACCGTTTGGATACGATTCGGATTACCATGCGAATGATATCTCAGTGACCTTGTAGATGTCTGCCATGCAGAACTGACGCACCCTTACCATATCTGCTTTGCTGCGAGCATAGTTCTCATTCCGTAAAATATCTCGGTCTGCCGATCATAGTAAAGCCGATCTTTCCAGTCTCCACCACATTATCGGAGCTGCTGGCGCAGTGGATGATGAGGATATTTCCGCTGCTGTCGAAGCCGCAGACGATCCCCACATGACTGTCGCTAGGATAAAAGACGAGGTCGCCTGGCTTGGCATTGTTCCAACTGATGGGTGTGCAGTAGCTGTGCTGGGCAGACGCCCCTCCACCATGGCCGATGATGTACTGCCCTCCGCTCTGGTTGTAGAATACCCAATCGACAAACCCCGACGAACGGACGCACGGTCCCGCTGCTGGAGCTGCCTGCCGCTGTCACCTCCATAGGCGTTCCCCAGCGAGAGTCCCATCCAAGCACAAGGCTCTTTCCTCCCCAGAAGTAGTTTACCTTTCCCAAGAGCTGATACGCAGTCAACACCACCTGCTTGCGCTCCTCGCTGAGATCGGTGGGGAGCTTTTTGATAATCTCCTGGATCTCTTCCGGAGACAGGTCGATATCCTGATAACTGCCGGTCAGCGCCATGAACAGCTCCTGATACTCCGGCTGCATCAGTTCCTCCAACAGCTTGCGCTGCTCGGCGTTGAACCGATACTCGTCCGCCATTTGCAGATGATCCTTGACTGTGACAGTGATGTGCAGGATAACGGTATCGCTTTCATTCTCGTCGCCCGAGATGGTTTCCACCCAATAAGAGATGGCGTTCATATCCCAGAAGATCTGACGCAGGATGTCCAGTTTTTCTGCCGTCAGCGTGGCGACTTCATCCGGCGAGGTATCATCCGTAGTCGTCCTCACCGCATAGATGGCCAGCACATCCCGCCAGTTAGCGATCATCGCCGCATTGCCGGCATTGTCCATATCCAATTCATCATGCGGATTATCCGCCTTGATCTTCTCGATCCGGTCAGTAAACTCTCCATTCAATGTACGGACAGCTTCCGGCATGGTATAGCCTGTGCCGCTGTCCTCACCAGAGAAGAAAATGCCGAAGGGTGAGGCGATCAAAAGCCCTATGAGGCAGATCACCAGCACCATAGACACCACCGTACTGCCGCCTGCCATCATGGCGACAAGCAGACTGCGGGCAGCGGCGAGGATCGCGCGAAGCGCCCTGCCTGCCGCCTGCGCGGTCTTCTGCACGGAATGTTCAGCCTGCCCGTCTTTCTTCAAAAGCGCTTTTTGAGAAGCTTTCGGAAACGGAATACTGGTCCTCTCTTTAATACTTTTGTGTGAAAGATCCTCCGCATTTTGCGCTGTACCGATCGTTTCCGAAGTGCCGAGACCTGGTGATGTATTCCGAAGCCGTCTGTTCTGCTCCGTCTGCCGAAGCCTCGTCTGCCGCATCGCCTTGCGTCCCTGTTCCCGGACGAATGCCCGCTGTCCTTGCCGCTGCGGCTCCGGTGCTTCTGTGACACTGGTTTTCACCTGTGTTTCGATATAGGTGTCCTTCGTCTTGACGGCTGCCGCTTTCTGCATCGCAGCGCGACGCGCTTGTGCCTGGGGCGTCGCAGCAGGCGTTTTGGGTTTCTGCAAACTCTGTATCTTTGGTTCGGATGATAGGTGGGCCATTCTTGTGTGCATCTGGTGCTGACGCGCCATTCCGGGTAGGATCGCTCGGCTGCTCTGTGGCTTTCTCCTTGCGCTGCTTCAACAGTTCCGCGGCGGCTCGCTTGGAGCCGCTGACCGCGGTATCCTCGATATCGTCGCCACCGTACTCATCCCGGCGTCCTTGCTGCGCTGTATCCCGGAGCTGGGCCCGCAGGCGTTCAGCACCGTCATCCAGCCCCTTGTGCAGCAATAGTCGCACAGACTACACTTCTCCACCACTGCAAAACAGCCATTCGCCGGCTGAGGCAGCACTTCTGTTACCATGCTGTGGCGCTCCAGCTTAGAACTGGACTCATAGATCGTACCATAGCAGAAACAGCAGTAGGAGCCGCCTTTGGTAGTGACGGTGTGGTAGGTGTCATCTGCGTACTCGTATGTTACGCGCTTATCCAGATCTTCCATGAACTCGGCAGCACAATCGTACAGGTTGTACACATTGCGGCCAAAGCCATAGCCGTTGATGCCGCCATTGCTGTTCATGGTGCCGCAGGTATCACACATTGCCTTGGTCCAGTGGTAGCCGGTGTAGTAGGCATCCTTACCGGGGGTACCATCCAGAATAATACCTTTCCCCTCACCGCCGAGCAGAGTGCCGTCCGAATACATGCGGGTCAGTGCCGTTTTTCCATCTCTGGTATATTCGGGCGTTCTCCAGGCAACGCCAAAAGCCGCCCTGGGCATCTGATGATCTCAGATGCCCAGGGCGACTTTCTCCATGTGTGATTTGTTTTTTACTTCGGCGTTTGCGGACTTACACGGCGCTTTCTTCTCAGGGGGTGTCCGTATCCGCAGTGTCTGCTTTATCGGCCACACAGGGCGTGACAGGGGGCTACGTGGGGGTATAAAAGGAAGCAGGAAGTCTGTTTCCGAAGAAGCAGGCTTCCTGCCCTATGTGCTGGTTATGACGCGCTGTCCAACGGGTTTGGGCGGTATCCATCCATAAGTTCATCATTTTCCATGATGAAGGAACGTGTCGTATCCTGTCCCCATGCAGTATCGTATTTTTCCATCAGATAATCGCTCAGTTCGGTTCTGTTCTGAATCTTTACAAGGCGGTACGGCTCCTGAAAGGCGACCTTTTCAATGAAGTACAGGCTTCCGTCCTCTGCCGGCAGCAATACGCCCACGTGCCCGATGAACAGCGTATTGTCCGTATCCGAAAATCGGTCATGGAGGACAACGGAGATCAGACGGGCAGAGCTGTCTTCAAAGGAAATCCCGCGCTCCGACCAGCCCGCCTGAAGCGCTTTGACCTGATCCGCCACCTCCGTGGTATCTGCGGCAGTTACCGGTGCAAACAATGCGCAGAACTTGGACGTGCTGTCTCCGCAGAGAACGGCGGGATCTGCGGCCAGCGTTTCAAGATCCATAAAGAGGGAGTCCTCGCCCTGCGTTTCCGGCTGATCTACTCCGGCGGTGACGAACTCACCGAACAGACTGAAGGCCGTGATCCGGCAGTTATAGCCGGGGAAGTTGCCGTTCTTCTCCGTCCACAGATCTTGCATCTCATAGGGGTCATATCTGATCTCGGTGGTAGCGGCGCTCTCAAACCCGCCTGTCAGCCATTCGCTCTTGACGCTGGCATTGAACTGATCCACGCGGTCCAGCAGCAGCTTTGTTCGGGTCTCATCCACATTGGCATCTGCAAGCGCTTCGGTGAGCAGCTTGCGCGAGTCCGCGTCCGTCAGATTGGAGTACGTTACGGTTTCCAGCGGCGGCTGCGCTGAATCCGGCTCGGCTTGCTGCCCGCAACCTGAGAGTGCCATGAGGAGGAAGCTGACCACCAGAATCGTGGTCAGGGAATTTCTTTTCAGTTTCATAATTGATTTTGCCTTTCCTTTCATCGATCCTTGCGGGACAAAGCTGAACCTGCCGCACGGAACACTTAATATGGTAACCGACTCAGCAGGAAAAGTCCATATCAAGTATAACGTTTTCTTTTCAATTAGGTTATAGAGCCCACTTCAGATTATGTGTCCGACTCCCATCTGATAGGAAAAGCCGCTGCCTCACATGCCAGAAGAGGGGCGGGTGATACAGCGGCTGCTGGTTTTCTTTGTTTTTAAGCCTCGGTGTTCGAACCACACCAGACCATAAATTCGGCAGGGCGCATCTTAAAAATGTCGCCTCTCGCGTGGAAAAACTGATTTTCCGGAAAAAGCGTTTTTTCGAACTTTTCCCTGCATAAAACAGCGTTAAATATGCAAAAACACCGCACTTTCGTGCGGTGTTTTCGGTGCTGCATCTTTCATCAACACATTCTGGAGCTTGTGGCCGGACTCGAACCGGCGACCTGCGCATTACGAATGCGCTGCTCTACCAACTGAGCCACACAAGCACTTATGCGTCCTGCGACGAATCTTTGCCTCGTTCACAGTGTTTTCAGTATATCATGCTTTTGAAAGTTCGTCAATATTTTTTTGAAATTTTTCTTGACATTCTCCGTGTATCCGTTATAATGGTATAGTATCCTTGCTCACATCAAAGGATGTGGGCCAAAAGTCCAAAAGGAGGTGCTAAGAATATGGCAAAGATTTCTGGCAAGTACGAGACTATCTTCATCGTTAACCCCAAGCTGGAAGAGGCAGCGGCTACCGCTGTTGTGGACAAGTTCAAGTCTCTCGTTGAGGCGAACGGCACGAACGTAGAGGTCGAGGACTGGGGCAAGCGCCGTCTGGCGTACCCGATCGAGGATCAGACGGAGGGCGTTTACACGCTGGTTCGTTTTGAGTCCAAGCCCGATTTCCCGGCTGAGCTGGACCGTATCTACAAGATCACGGACGGCATCATGCGTTCCATCATCGTCTGCCTGGACGACTAAGGCGGTGAACACCAATGCTCAATAAGGCGATTCTGATGGGTCGTTTGACCCGCGATCCCGAATTGCGCCATACCCAGTCCAACATGGCTGTGTGCTCGTTCTCGCTTGCGATCGACCGTGGTCGCAAAGATCAGAACGGCGAACGCCAGACCGACTTCATCGACTGTGTCGCATGGGGCCGTCAGGCAGAGTTCGTTGCACAGTGGTTCACGAAGGGTTCTATGGCAATCGTAGTCGGCCGTATCCAGTCCCGCCGCTGGCAGGATCAGAACGGCAACAACCGCACTGCAATCGAAGTAAATTGCGACGAGGTTTCCTTCGGTGAAACGAAGAAATCCCGCGATGCCTACAATGCAGGCAATCAGGGCGGTTTTGGCGGCTATGACAACGGATCGCAGATGCGGCCCGAGCCTGCCGCGTCCCAGGTTGCTCCGGCTTTCGATCTCCCTGCAGGAGATTCAGATTTTCAGGAGCTTGCTGATGACGACGGCGATGTCCCATTCTAAACTGAAGGAGGTTACGTGATCATGGAAGAAACCAAGAAGGAATTTACTCCCCGTCCGGAGCGTGCAGAGCGCCCGCAGCGCGGCCGTCGCCGTCGCAAGGTATGCGCATTCTGCGTAGATAAGGTTGCACACGTTGACTATAAAGATGCCGGCAAGCTGAAGAAGTACATGTCCGAGCGCGGCAAGATTCTGCCCCGCCGCATGACCGGTACCTGCGCTGCTCATCAGCGTCAGCTGACCGAGGCTATCAAGCGTGCACGTCACATTGCTCTTCTGCCGTACACCGCAGAGTAAGCAATTCGTTTTTTATAATCAAGGATACGCAAAGCGTCGCTTTCGCAAGAAAGCGGCGCTTTTTTGCACCCTTGTTTCTCATTTGCGGCAAACAAAAAGGACGCCTGATGCGTCCTTTTTTCGTTATTCCTGTGTTCAGTTCATCAGATCGAGCAGCTTATAGCAGTGTGTTTTGGTGTAGCTCTGCTTAAAGCTGTAGGATGCAAGCTGCTTTGCGGTGTCATCCTCGGTCTCCTTTGCGGCATTTTCCGCACCGGAGTCACGCTCCTGCACCCACTGCTTGTAGCTTGCCTCCTCGGAAGCGTACTGATCGGCGTTGAGCACGGTCGCAAGGTAGTCGTACATCTCACTCAGCAGGTTATCCCATTGCTCGAACGAGCTTGCGGTCATGGCCAGCTCATCCTCCTGATTCTCTGCCGACGAAATTTTCAGATCGTCACTTTCCAGCTCATCCATCTTTTTGCTGAACGCATCGCGCTGCTCGGCCTTTTTCTGGCTGCTCTCTTCCTGCTGCTTTTCCTGCTGCTGTGCATCGGAAAGCTGCTTCTGCAGCTCCTTGACCTGCTTTTTCTGGTCATCGGTCAGCGAATCATCATTTGCCAGAGAATCCAGCTTGCCGCTGGCGGCATCGTACTTTTTATCGTCCAGATAGCTCTGTGCCTCGTCCAGATCGGAATTGAACTGATCGTCCGACTGGGCAGACTGCGCCTTATCGAGCAAATCCTCGATGGCCTTGTACATCGCGGAATCCGGGTCGGTGACACGGTTCTGCAGCTGCTTGAGCGCCGCAATGGCCTCGGTGTACTGGCCGTTATTGACGTAATCCTCGGCAGACTGATAGTCCTTGATCAGCTGAATGGTCGCATCCAGAGCAGCCGGGTCCTTGGCTTCCGCCTGCGCCTTCTGGTAATACTCGAGCGCCTTGTCGAAGTCACCGCGATCCATATACTTTTCGGCCATGACGAGGTTTTCGTCGGCCTTGTGTGAATTTGTAAAATACCACACACCGCCGCCAATCAAAGCCGCCACGATGATGACCACCAGCGCAATGATCAGGCCGCGTTTTCCCTTGGACGGCTTTTTGTAAACGCGGTCCTTCGGATCAGCCTCGCCGTTGTAGTAGGTCGTGCGGCGCTCGGGCATGCCCGCAGCACGGCGGACCGGCGGCGTGTTGATCGGACGCATGGTATCCTGCGTGGGACTGTTCGGATTCGGGATATTGGGATTGGTGTCTGCCAGCGGATCGGCAACCGTGTCGTCCACCGGAAGCTGCTGCTTTTCATCCCGCATAGCCGCGTCAAACGCGCTGGTGTCAATCGTACCGGTCTCGACAGGGTCCTTCATATCATCCGGCAGGGTGGTAAATACAGCGGTTTCGTCGTTGACACCGGTCTGCTCAACAGCTGCGCCGCAGAAGGGGCAGAATTTGCCGGCGATTGGCAGCTCCTTGCCGCAGTTTTTGCAAAGCATGAGTGATTTCCTCCTTTGAAAAAGGGTCGTTTTTATGCTTATTTTATAGTATAACATGCTATATTCAGATTGTAAAGCGTGGATGGCTGTTCCAGTATTGGGATTGCCGCTTGCGAAGCGAGGGAAGCTTGCCTGCCCGGCAGGGGCACAAGAGGGTAGACACCAATGGTTTCTACCCTCTTAACTCCCACTTCCTTTTGTTTCTTAGTCTGGCGCAGACCAGAGACCGGCGACCGCTGCAAAATGGGGAACGGCAGTCGGGTTACCGCAGCGTGTCTTTCTCCGCCTTTTCGCATTTCACAGACAGCTTACTGCTACACATATGGTTAAATCTACGCAGGGTGCGGCATGACAGTGCCGCACAAGTCTTTAACGCGTTATATTGTAGGACGGGGTGACCTCACCCCGCCGTTTTTTACGATTTGCTGCCATTTACATACGGCGGGATGGGGTCATCCCGCCCTACAAGATAGATTCTGCAACGGATGAAATCCGCAGGTGCCATGCACAACAACGTGCAAACGAGTTGCGCAACACTGTTATGTTGTGCCTGCGGAAATTGAACCGCCTGTGTAGCAGTACGAATACAGCTTGAGCGATGAAGGTGGAGAAATGGGCGGACACATTGGTCCGCCCCTACGGAAGATGAGCAGTACAGCCGTTCCCCCTGGCGAGTCTCAGTTCTCCGATTTTCGCCGTGCTCTCCCAAGGGAAACGGGAGTCAAGAGGGTAGAAACCGCAGGTGTCTACCCTCTTGCCCTCTCGGCGTGGGTACGCCGTCCCCAGCGGACAGCGAAATGTTTCGGAACTGAAACCTTACTCGTCTTGACAAGCTATGGTCAGGAACGTAAAATATAGGTAATGATAATAAGGTAAGGCAGAATGTCCGCATTCTGCAACTGTCAAAAAGGGGATAGTATTTTGAAGTTGACAAAACGCATTTTCAGCGGTCTGCTGGCCGCCATGATGCTGTTCACCACCGCTTTTGCCGTAAATGATTCGGCGACCACCAAGGCTGCAAACGCGCTGACGTTTGCGTTCAAGCCGATCACCGGCAGCGAGTACGACAGCACCGCTCTCCAGACCGATCTGGCAGCAGCGCAGAAGATCATCTCGCAGCGCATGCAGCTTGAGGGTCTGACCGGCGCGTCTGCCGCCGTTTCCGGCGATGTGATCACCGTTTCCATTCCGAAAACAGCTACCGGCAACACTGCCGCTTACTGGGCCGCTCGTCTGGGCGACCGCCGTCTGTGCAGTGTGACCGACTTTCTGAACGAGGAGTGGCAGTTCGACCGTGCAGATTTTGCCTCTGCCAAGGCAACCACCGAGAACGGCGCAGAAGCCGTTGAGATCGACCTGACCGACTCCGGCAAGACCAAGCTGACCGAGGCCCACAACAAGGTAAAGGCATACCTTGCGGACAGCAAGAACGACGCTGACAAGGCGCAGTGGCTCACCTTCCACTGGGGCACCACCACCTTCCGCATGCTGGTGGACGACAGCTTCTCCGACAGCAAGTTGGTGATCGGCGGCGATTCCGATCCGCTGCGTGCCGGTGCGTCCAAGTACATGCCGCAGTATCTGATGCTCGATCCGCTCCCGTTTGCACTGGAGCAGACCGCCGTTCCGACGACCACCGAGCCGACGACTCCGACCACTCCCACCGAACCCACGACTCCGACTGACCCGACCACACCTTCCGATCCGGCGACCACGGATTTCCCGGACATCGACGGTCACTGGGCTGCCGCTTCGCTGCGCAAGGGTGTTGAGCTGGGTCTGCTGAAGGGCATCAACGGCAAAATTATGCCGAACAACTCGGTCAAGCGTTCCGAGGCTATCGTTATCCTCAACCGTGCGCTTGGCGCAACGCAGGCCGATAGTGTATCCGGTCTGGCTGCCAGCCAGCAGTCCGCATGGTACAGCGGGGATCTGGGCAAGGCCATCCACCTCGGTCTGATTACCGCAAACGACAACCGCAGCTTTGACACTGCAGCTACCCGTGCCGAGGCTTTCGTGTTGATGGCTCGTGCGTTCGCGTACGACCGCGCAGAGACCGCTACCGATGAGCTGAGCAGCTTCACCGATACCTCCTCCATGACCACCGAGCAGAAGCAGGCTGCTGCCGCTCTGATCAGCCAGGGCGTTGTAAACGGTACCTCTGCTGCCAAGCTGTCTCCGTCGAACAAGCTGACCCGTGCACAGTTCGTCACCATGATCGTGCGCATTGCAGCTGCCACTAACGCAGACAGCGCACCGACCGAGCTGGCCGGCGGCACCGTACTCACCAATCCGAGCATCGCTCTGACCGGTGCTGTCGCAGACGGCGACTGGATCTTTGCCGCTCCCACGAATGAAATTTCGCTCGATTCCGTCAGCAGCTCGCACCGCATCGTCCTCAAGGGCGAGGAGCGCGCTGTACTGAACGGCACCAAGCAGACCAGCATCTCTACGCTTGCTGTTGATCCGGCAGGCACGGCGGATGTGAAGATGGACAGCACTTCGTCCGTAAACACGCTCGTTATCGCGGGCAAGGGCGGCTCCGTTGGCTACAGCGGTGCAGTCTCCAACATCGAGATCACCGCTTCCGGCCGCACCATCGTACTCGAAGGCATGACCTCGGATGCCATCACCATTACCGGCAGCAACAACACCATCCTGCTCAAGGGCGACGCGGATACCGTTTCCGTACTGCGCGGCTCCGGCAACCGCATCACACTGTCCGGCACGGTCGGCACGATGGTTCTGGCCGGCAAGAACACCACGGTTGACGGCACCGGCAAGATCGGCACCGTAGACACCCGCATGGTCGGCTGCACGGTAACGGCTAAGGCCGACCACACGATCGACAACATCGATCCCGGTCTGGATGGCGTTCAAATCACGATGACCGTTCCGGATAAGGTTAAGGCCGGCGGCTCGCTGACTGCCAAGGTCAGCTTCTCCGGCGTAAAGGAAGGCGTTACCTGCACTGCAATCTGGTATCAGGACGGCTCCGCGATCAAGGGCTGCACAAACAACAGCTTCGAGCTGACCAACGACAAGACCTCCAGCCACACCAGCACCTTCACCTTCACCAAGAATATGAAGACCAGCACGGCGATTGGCTTCAAGCTGCTCTACAACAACCCGTCCACCGGCGAAACCGAGCAGGTTTACGCCCAGAAGACCGTTCCGATCGAGAATTACTCTGCCGAGTGGTATGCACAGCGCGATGCTGCCGCTATCCTCAAGCAGGTATCCTCGGTTTACCGCGGCAACTACACCACGTCCTACGCGGCCAACAACGATTACTCCAAGACCACCAAGGAGGTCTGGATCAACGCCAAGGGCTACTCCAGCAACACCAATTATCTGGTCTGGATCAACCGCGCATACCAGCATGTAAACGTATTCACCGGCTCCAAGGGCAACTGGAAGCTGACCAAGAGCTTTATCGTCGGCACCGGCGCTGCCTCCACCCCGACTCCGGTCGGCGTGACCACTGTCAGCTACAAGCTGAAGGCAGGCTGGACCACCGGTACTTACACGGTTCGTCCGGTTGTAGGCTTCTACCCGGGCACCGGCTACGCGTTCCACTCCCGCCTGTGCTATCCCGGCACCGATACCGAATACGACTTCAGCAGCGGCTATCCGGTTTCGCACGGCTGTGTACGCATGAAGCACAATGACATCAACTGGATTTACAACAACGTACCGATCGGCTCGACTGTCGTAATCTACTAAACCGCAGCTGCAAACACCGATATTCTCCGTTTTTCCGGAGAGTATCGGTGTTTTTTTGCTGCAAAATAGTGTGTACATCATCAACATCCTGTCTTGCACCGCAACGATAAATTCTCACTGTGAGAATACAATTCGTCATTTTATACGCATTTTTCGCAAATGCAACGGGTTATCGTTGTGACATTTTAATGTTGACGCCGACAACATCAAGGACTATAATAAACCCATCACAACAAACAACGAGGTGAGGAAATGGCCGATCAGTATCATCATGGAAATCTGAAAAGCAAGCTGCTGGAGGAAGCGGTCACGCTGATCTCGCAGGACGGCCTTGAAAATCTTTCTCTCCGACGGCTGGCAACGCAGTGCGGCGTGAGTCACAACGCCATCTACCGCCACTTTGACAGCAAAGAGCGCCTGATCGACGCCTGCCGTGCCTATGTCATGCAGGAGTTGACGCGCACACTCGAGCTGACGCTCAGCGGTCTGGACGAAAGCCTGCCGCAGACCATGGAGCAGCTCGGCACCGCCTATCTGGATTTTTACATGCGCAACCCGACGTATTTCAGCGCGTATTTCCGCAACGCATCCCAGAAGCTGACGTTCTCGCTTGAGCCGATCGAAGGCAACTACCCGCCGTTTTCCGTTTTCCGCCGTGTGGCTGTCGCTATCGCGGAAAAGCAAGACATTCCGCAGGATGAGACACGATGGCGTCTTCTGCGCTACTGGACGATGCTCAACGGCATATTCGCCATGTGGATTTCTTCCAACGTGGAACTGCCCGAAAACTGGAAAACCTGTCTGAAAAACGAATTTTAAGGAGCGTTTACGATATGAAACAGATCATTCTTACGGGCGACCGCCCGACCGGCAACCTGCATGTCGGCCACTACGTCGGCTCACTGGCCGAGCGCGTGAAGCTGCAGAATTCCGGAAAATATGACGAAATTTACATCATGATTGCAGACGCGCAGGCGCTGACCGACAACGCCGAGCACCCGGAGCGCGTGCGCCAGAACATTATGAAGGTCGCGCTGGACTATCTTGCGGTCGGCATTGACCCGGAAAAGGCGAATATCTTCATCCAGTCCATGGTGCCGCAGCTGACCGAGCTGACGTTCTACTACATGAACCTTGTCACCGTGTCCCGTGTACAGCGCAACCCTACCGTTAAGGCAGAGATTCAGATGCGCAACTTTGAAGCCAGCATTCCGGTCGGTTTTTTCTGCTATCCGATCAGTCAGGCGGCGGACATCACCGCATTCAACGCTACGGCTGTTCCGGTCGGCGAGGACCAGGAGCCGATGCTCGAGCAGTGCCGCGAAATCGTGCACAAGTTCAACACGGTTTACGGCGAAACGCTGACGATGCCGCAGATTGTTCTTCCGTCCAACAACGCCTGCATGCGTCTGCCCGGCACAGACGGCAAGGCGAAGATGAGCAAGTCGCTCGGCAACTGCATCTACCTTGCGGATCCGGAGGAGGTCGTTCGTGAGAAGATCATGTCCATGTACACCGATCCGGACCACATCCGCGTGCAGGATCCCGGCAAGCTGGAGGGCAATACCGTGTTCACCTATCTGGATGCGTTCTGCCAGCCGGAGCACTTCGCAGAATTCCTGCCGGACTACCAGAGCCTCGACGAGCTGAAAGCGCACTACCAGCGCGGCGGACTCGGCGATGTGAAGGTAAAGAAGTTCCTGAACAACGTCATGCAGTCTCTGCTGTCGCCCATGCGTGAGCGCCGTGCACAGTGGGAGGGTCGCCTGCCCGAAGTCTACGAGATTCTCAAGAAGGGCAGCGAAATCGCCGCTGAGACCGCGCAGGGTACGCTCGATCGAGTCCGTCACGCGATGAAGATCGACTATTTCACCGATAACGGCCTGCTCAAGTAAAAACAGCAAAATAAAGGACGAACCGCTTGGTTCGTCCTTTCTGTTAGATTTTCGGGATTTGCTGGGTCACGCAGTGGATATTGCCGCCGCCGATGAGGATATCGCGAGCCGGAATCGCAACTACCTTGCGGGTCGGGAAAAGCTCCTGCAGGATAGCCTGCGCCTTTTCATCCATCGGGTCACCGAAGGCAGGCATGACAACAGCCTCGTTCGCAATGTAGAAGTTGACGTAGCTTGCCGCCAGACGCTCTCCCGGGGTACGGGTCGGCTCGCCGTCGCACAGGTCAAGGCCGTCGCACTCCTCTGCGGTGATGGTCACCGGCTTGGGCAGCGGCAGCTTGTGCACCTTGATCCTGCGGCCCTTGGCATCGGTCGCAGCTTCCAGTGCATCCAGACTGGCCTTGGAGAGCGCATACTGCGGGTCGGTCTCGTCATCCGTCCACGCGAGCACAACCTCGCCCGGAGCCGTGAAAGCGCATACGTTGTCAACATGCTCGTTGGTCTCGTCGTTGTAAATACCGCGCGGCAGCCAGATCACCTTAGAAACGCCCAGATAATCGCACAAAACCTGCTCAATTTCGGCCTTTGTGAGATCGGGATTGCGTCCCGCGCTCAGCAGGCAGGCTTCGGTGACGAGCGCGGTGCCCTCGCCATCCGAGTGGATGGAGCCGCCCTCGCAAATGAAATCGCGTTTATCGTATACGTCGTTGCTGACCAGGTCGCAAAACTTGCGCGCCACGCGGTTGTCCTTCTCCCACGAGGGATACAGGCCGTCCACATCGCCGCCCCACGCGTTAAACCCCCAGTCGATGCCGCGGCGCTCTCCTCTGCCGTTGATAACAAAGGTCGGGCCAACGTCACGCGCCCACGCATCGTCAGTCTCCATCACGACCAGACGAACGCGGTCGGGCAGCTGCGCACGCGCGTTGTCATACTGCCCTTCCGAGCAGAGCACGGTCATGCTTTCGCTTTCGGAAATCGTCTCGATCACACGCAAAAAGGCTTTCCGGGCCGCATAGGCGCCGTACTGCCAGCTGTCGGCGCGTTCCGGCCAGATCATCAGGCAGCCCTCATGCGGTGCAAACTCCGCAGGCATATAAAACCCGTCCTGCGCGGGTGTAGTGTGCAAAATTTTCATGGTATCTCTCCTGTTCGGTGGTACATCAAGAGTACAACATTTTGATGGAATTTGCAATGGTCGTAGGCGGTTTGATATGAAAAATTGAGAATATAGAATGCTATACTATCGCAGCGGAACAAGCGGCGGTTGAGGTAGAAAACCATGAGCCTTTTGGGGCAAAATGGTCTATGTTCTGCCGCCTGAAAGTCCGCAGCTATGTATTGGCTGCGAATGTTGCAGGTACGTTAAAAGTTGCGCCGCTTCAAATTCTCAAGTTCCCGGTCGTCCTTCCACATAAGTTTTTGGATGCCGAGAAGTTCAATCTGCGGTTTTCGGACGCATCCGAGATCACGGAAATTGCGGACAAGCTGCGGTGGTATCGTTATCAAAAAGGACTTCGCCAGCGTGACGCGGCGGACTATGCGGGTATTGACCGCAGTACCTACATCCATTACGAAGAGGCAGGGCAGGACTTTTATCCGAAGGAGCATATGGAGAAGCTGGCGGAGCTGTTTGAGGTACCGCTGGAGAATTTGCTGGATGACTATAAAGCGGCTTTATGGTAACTGCTGCCAGTTGTGTGGGGAGAACGCTTTTCGTGAATTTAATGCAGATATTTCCGAAGCGCATCATATTGCTTATTTTTCGGATTCACAAAATAACGATTCTTCAAATATAATCATTCTTTGCCCCAACCATCATCGGCTGATACATAAATTAAATCCGAAGTTTGATTATAACAGAGGCTGCTTTGTATTCTCAGAAAATTCCGAACTAAGAATTGAGCTTGATTTTCACCTGATGAAATGACATCGGAATAAAAATGGCATCCGCTGAACGATCTTTAATATTGAGAACTGGTCTTTTGATTGAGCTTACAAAACCTCTTGGTGGGTGTCAATTAAGTCACGCCCCATTATACCCTTGATTGCAAGGGTATAATGGGGTATAATTCTACATAGAATAGTATCTCACAGGAGGTGCGCTATGGACTTATCTGAGATGCAAACCCGCGTGGCGGAGTTGGAACAGCAGATTTCTGCTTTGCCCGCTGGCTCTGTCACGAAGAAAACCGTCAATGGTAAGGAGTACTTTTACCACCGTTGGACAGAGAACAAGAAGCGGCGGGAGAAGTATATTCCTGCTGACGAATTGGAGAATTTCCGTGCTCAGATCGAACGGCGGAAGGCGCTGGAACAGGAGCTGAAAGCGCTGAAAAAGCAGCTGCCCAAGGCGAAATCTACGAACCCTTCTGCGTTTACTACCAATGTCCGCACCGGCGAGGCGCTGCGTTCCTTTGCGGCATCTGTTCGCGGCTATCGCAGGCGCGAGTGCTTCCGGCAGCTGCACGACTTTGTCTGCGGCGAGCCGCAGGACAAGGTGTTCATTCTCTACGGCCTGCGCCGGACGGGTAAAACCACCATGATCCGGCAGATTTTTGCGGAGATGAGCAACACGGAGCTTGCCAAGTCAGCGTTCATTCAGATTACCGCAAAAGACTCGCTGGCAGACGTGAACCGTGACCTCAAGGCACTGGAAGCACAAGGCTTCCGCTATGTGTTTCTCGATGAAGTGACGCTGATGGAGGATTTCATCGAGGGCGCGGCGCTGTTTTCTGACGTGTTTGCAGCCTGCGGCATGAAGATCGTGCTCTCCGGCACGGACTCGCTAGGCTTCCTCTTTACAGAGGACGAGCAGCTTTACGACCGCTGCATCCTGCTGCACACCACATTCATCCCTTACCGAGAGTTTGAATCCGTCCTCGGCATCCACGGCATCGACGAGTATATCCGCTACGGCGGCACCATGAGTCTCGGCGGTGTTCACTACAACGAGACCTCCACGTTTGCCAGCAAGGAAAGTACCGACGAATACGTGGACACCGCCATTGCCCGCAACATCCAGCACTCTCTGCGCTGCTATCAGTATGAGGGGCATTTCCGTCATTTGCGGGATTTGTACGACAAGAATGAGCTGACCAGCGCCATCAACCGGGTGGTGGAGGACATCAACCACCGCTTCACGCTGGAGGTGCTGTCGCAGGATTGGAAGTCCCACGACCTCGGCATTTCCGCCAGCAACCTGCGCCGGGATCGGAAGAACCAGACGGACATCCTCGACCGCATCGACCTTGCGCTTGTCACCGACAGTCTGCGGAAGCTGCTGGAGATCCGCAACAGGGCAGAGCAGACCGTGGCGCTGGACGATGTTCACGCGGCGGAGATCAAGGAGTATCTGGACTTGTTGGACTTAACGCGGGAGATCGATGTGCTGCACCTGCCGGATGTCAGCACGAAATCCAGCCGCACGGTGATCGCGCAGCCGGGTCTCCGCTATGCGCAGGCGGACGCGCTGATCCGCAGTCTGCTGCTGGATGAAACATTCAGCGCGCTGTCTCTTGCGGAGCGCACCGCCGTGCAGCAGCGCATCCTGACCGAGATCAAAGGACGGATGCTGGAGGATATCGTTCTGCTGGAAACCAAGCTGGCAAATCCCAAGAAGCAGGTGTTTGTCCTGCAATTCCCTGTGGGCGAATTTGACATGGTGGTGTTTGACCCGGAGGCGGGCTCCTGCCGGATTTTCGAGATCAAGCACAGCGAAGAAGCTGTCCCGCAGCAGTATCGCCATTTGATCGACAAGCAAAAATGCGCCCAGACCGAGCACCGCTACGGCCCGATCACCGGGAAGTTTGTCCTCTATCGCGGGGGAAGCCAAGAGATAGACGGTATTCAGTATCAGAACGTGGAAGAATATCTGCGAAGCCTTGCATAACAAAACCGCCGTCCCGATTTTTCGTTCGGGGCGGCGGTTTTTATGATGCAGCTTGTCATATGACAAGCTGTGACGCAAAACAAACTTGACGTATGACAAGTAATGAAGCGCAAAAATCGTGCGGCGCGACTGTACGAATGCAGTCGATGACGAAAACAATAATGTTCTAAATAACACGCATCGCTCATTCCATCAATCATTTTCTCGATTCACATGAGTGATGCCCTCCGAACTGGCACGATCAGCGCGCGAAAACCTCTGTCTATCCGCAGAAATTTTCAGATTCTTCCCTTGGGTAGCTTTTCAAATAGATTCCAATTCGATATATATATCTACCAACCTAACGAATAACGCAAGGTGCCGCCATGAAACCGAAAGATACGCCGAAACAATATGTCATCTACTCCCGCAAGTCCAAATTCACCGGCAAGGGCGAGAGCATCGAGAACCAGATTGAGCTGTGCCGCCAGTACATCGCCATGCACTTTGGCGAGGATGCATCGGAAAACGTGCTGGTCTACGAGGATGAGGGCTTTTCCGGCGGCAATCTGGCGCGCCCGCAGTTCAAGAAAATGATGAAGGACTCGCAGAAGATCGCGTTTGCGGCCATTGTTGTTTACCGCTTCGACCGGATCAGCCGCAACATCGGTGACTTCGCAAAGCTCATCGAGGACCTGGGCGACCGGAACATTGACTTCATCTCCATCCGCGAGCAGTTCGACACGTCCTCCCCCATGGGCCGGGCGATGATGTATATTGCGTCGGTGTTCTCTCAGCTGGAGCGGGAGACCATCGCCGAGCGCATCCGTGACAACATGCACGAGCTGTCCAAGACTGGACGCTGGCTGGGCGGCACAACGCCTACGGGCTACGCCTCAGAAAGCCTGTCCAGCGTGACGGTGGACGGCAAGGTGAAGAAAGCCTGCAAGCTCAAACCCATCCCGGAGGAAATCCAGCTGGTCAAGACGATCTTCGAGGTGTTCATGGAGACCGGCTCTCTCAACAAGACCGACCAGTATCTTTGGGAGCATCGCTGCGTCACGAAGCGCGGCAAGCAGTTCACCCGCTTTGCCATCCGGGGCATTCTCACGAACCCGGTTTACATGATTGCCGACGAGACGGCGTATCAGTATCTGAAAGAAAACAATGTTGACCTGTTTGCCGAACGCTCGGAGTTCGATGGCGAGCACGGCATCATGGCCTATAACCGCACCCTCCAGCGCCCCGGCAAGGCAAACCAGATCCGTCCCATGGAGGAATGGATCATGGCGGTGGGCAAGCATCCCGGCATCATCGCGGGCAGCGATTGGGTGCGGGTGCAGGCCATGCTGGATGTCAACAAATCCAAGAGCTACCGCAGACCCCGCAGCAACGTGGCGCTGCTGTCCGGGCTTCTGCGCTGCGGCGAATGCGGCGACTATATGCGCCCGAAGCTGACCAACCGCAAGAATGCGGACGACGAGCTGATCTACACCTACATGTGCTCCACCAAGGAGCGCAGCCACGGTACGGTCTGCTCTATGAAAAACTGCAACGGCAACACGCTGGACGCCAAGATCATCGAGGAGATCCGCAAGCTGTCCGCCGACAAGGAGACCCTTACCCGGCTGCTGGCGCAGACCAAGAAGGTTATCAGCGGCAGCAAGGAGGGCTACGATGCAGAGCTTGCGCTGCTCCGGGAGAAACACGCCGAGACGGAAGAACGCCTCAAGCGGCTGGTGGAGTCCCTGTCCGTTGCCAGCGACACCTCCGCGAAGTACGTCATGGAGCAGATCGACGCGCTCCATCAGGAGAGCGAGACACAGCAGCTGCGCCTTGCCGAACTGGAAGCCCTCACCGAACAGAGCCGGATGCTGCATCAGGAGTTCGCCTTCCATCAGGAAATGATCGAGTCGTTCGCCAGCGCGGTGGATTCTGCCACGCTGGAGGAAAAACGCCGCCTGCTGCGCACCATCGTCAAAAAGGTGGTCTGGGACGGCAAAAATGCCTATGTTTACCTCTTTGCGGAGGATGGAGAGGCGGATTTGCCGCCCGTAGAACAACCTATGTATCCGTTGGGAGAGGATAGCGAATGGAAAATGAACGTAATATTTAACGGTATGCGGGCGGTCACTGACCGGTCCCTGCGATTCCACGATTGCCGCCGTTTCTTAATGATAACGCCATTCTCACCTGATAAATACACCGATTTTCCCCTCACCTGCATTCTCCATTCTCCATTTTCCATTCTCAATTATTCAACTTTCCCTTTATCAACCCCGCAGAATATGGTACACTAAAAATGTATCAACCTATTTCCAAAGGAGAGGTGCATACCATGAATTACACTTACACCTATACATACACACCGCTTTTCTCAATGATTTTGCCGATTCTGGCACTTTTACTGATTCTTGCGGGCGGCATCGCGCTGTACACGCTGTTTGTCCGCAAACCGAATCACTATCACGGTGCAGCGGCAAAGCTGCATGATTTTCTCAATTTCCGGCACGCGTACACCGAGGGTCTGCTGAAAATCCTATACTGCATGACAGTCGCTGCGCTGGCTGTTTACAGCGTTATTCTGCTGTTTTTCCACTTTTTCTGGGCGATTCTGCTGTTTATCGTCGGAAATATTGCTGCACGGCTCGGCTATGAATTTATTATGATGCTGTTCAGCATGCACCGCACCCTGCGCAGCATTGACCGCAAAATGCCCGAGCCGCAGCCGTTCGAGCAGCCGACTCCCGCACCGCAGCCCGAGCCGCAGAATACACCGGAAAATCCGCTCCCGCCCGATCAGCCGTAACACAGACCGCTGTTTCCACTTGAAATTTGTTCAACGCAGATTGCAAAAACACGCAAGTCATGATAAAATAGATATACTATTACAGAATTTCGCGGCAGGACCAACCCATGTGCTGCCCTACAGAAAAGAGTATCTTAGAAAAGGAGGTCCGTGCATTGAAAATTCAGGAAAGCGCGGAAAACTACCTGGAAGCCATCCTGGTTCTGACGCAGAAAAATGGACAGGTGCGCTCGATCGACGTTGCGCACTACACCGGCTTTTCCAAGCCGAGCATCAGCCGTGCCGTTGGCCTGCTGCGCGATAACGGTTACGTTTCCATCGACCAGAACGGTCTGCTGGGGCTGACCGAATCCGGCATGCAGATCGCCACCAGCATTTACGAGCGCCACACCGTGCTCACCGCGTTCCTCACCGCTCTCGGCGTGGACGCTGAGACCGCCGCTGAGGATGCGTGCCGTATCGAGCATGTGCTGAGCGAGGAAACCTTCGACAAGCTCAAGCAGCATGCGAAGGCGTATATCGACGCACAGGGTAAATAAGACCCGTTGAAAATCCTGCCTTTTCAGGCAGGATTTTTTATATCAAATTTTATCGAACAAATTTTCGATAAAATCATTGCATTCAAATCGGCACTCTGTTATAATGGGTGTATCGAATCCGAATACACCGCCGCTCTGCGGCTTGCATATTTGTAACTTTTTCAGGAGGAAATGCTATCATGGCTACCAAAAAGCAGTTGGAACCGGTCGCTCCTGCGGCTGATAAGAAGAAAGCACTTGCCGCTGCGCTCGGTCAGATCGAAAAGCAGTTCGGCAAAGGCTCGGTTATGCGTCTGGGCGAAAACACCGGCATGAACATCGAACACATTCCGACCGGCTCGATCGGTCTGGATCTCGCACTCGGCATCGGCGGTCTGCCGCGCGGCCGAATCATTGAGATCTACGGACCGGAATCCTCCGGTAAGACCACGGTTGCGCTGCACAGCGTTGCAGAGGCACAGAAGCTGGGCGGCACGGCTGCGTTTATCGACGCCGAGCACGCGCTCGACCCGGTTTACGCCAAGGCACTCGGCGTTGACATTGACAGCCTGCTGGTCTCCCAGCCGGACACCGGTGAGCAGGGTCTGGACATTGCAGAAGCGCTTGTGCGCTCGGGCGCGATCGATATCGTCGTTATCGACTCGGTTGCCGCGCTGACGCCGCGCGCCGAAATCGAAGGCGAAATGGGCGATTCCTTTGTCGGTCTGCATGCCCGCATGATGAGTCAGGCGATGCGAAAGCTGGCCGGCTCGATCGCCAAGAGCCAGTGTGTAGCCATCTTTATCAACCAGCTGCGTGAAAAGGTCGGCGTCATTTACGGCAATCCGGAGGTCACCACCGGCGGCCGTGCGCTCAAGTTCTATGCGTCTGTCCGCATGGAGGTTCGCCGCGTGGAGCATCTGAAAAACGGCACCGAGCTGATCGGCAGCCACACCCGCGTAAAGGTTGTAAAAAACAAGGTCGCTCCCCCGTTCAAGCAGGCTGAGTTCGATATTATGTACGGCGAAGGCATTTCCCGCACGAGCGAGCTGGTCGATCTCGGCGTGGAATTCGGCATCCTCAACAAATCCGGCGCGTGGTTCTCCATGGGCGATACCCGTCTGGGTCAGGGCCGTGATGCTGCCAAGCAGTATTTCAAGGATCATCCGGACATCGCAGATGACGTACAGAAGCAGATCATGGAAAAGGTAGCCGAGGAGCGCAGCAAGCTGGCGCAGAGCCATGCGGCACGTCCTTCCGCCGCTGTGCCGACCGAGAAGGCCGAAAAGCCTGCGGATAAGGCACCGCGTCCGTCGTCCTCCAAGGCGGTCTCCATCGACGCGGACGATTTTGACGACCTCGACGAAGAATAATGAGCGAGGATAAATACCGCGCAGCCCTCGATATGGCGGCAAAACAGCTGTCTTACCGGGCGCTGAGTGCGAAAATGCTGCGCGACAAGCTGCTTGCCAAGGGGCACGATGAGGAAGCCGCCGATTACGCGCTTGCGTGGCTGACCGAACGCAGTATGCTCAATGACGAGCTTTTCGCAGAAAGCGTTGTGCGCGGCTACACGCGCAAGGGCTACGGCGCGGCACGCATCCGGCAGGAGCTGACCCGCCGCGGCATAGACCGCGACACCGCAGAAGCGGCTATGCAGACCTTCTCTCCGGATGAGGCGCAAATGCTAGCTCTGCTCGAAAAACGCCTGCGCGGTGACGTTTCCGATCGCAAAGAGGTCGAAAAAGCCGTTGCGGCACTCCAGCGTCGCGGTTTTGCATGGAATGATATCAAGCGCGCACTCGAAACCTACGGCAGTTCGCTGCCGGAGGAAGAATAATTTTTTATTCAAGGGTTTCTATCCTCAAGCGAATCTTTTCGCGCGATAGCGCGCATGAAATAGAATTTGCTGTGCAAATTTCAAAAAAGTCAGGGCATGTACCTGACTTTTTTGACTTATAGAGGGAGAACGTTTCTGCACAGGAACTTTCGGACGACTCTGGAACGGCCCACGGTCCGTTCCTCTTGTCGGCAAAACGGTAGTTTTGCGACAGGGTCTTGCATGAATCCCGCGGTTGGAGTATCATAATAAGAGGAGAAAACTCTACCGGAAAGGAAGTATTTCCATGGAAACCAATAAAATTCCCGCCCGCGCAGATGTGCCCGAAAAGGACAAATGGGCGATTCAGGATCTGTTTGCGACCGACGATGACTGGCGTGCCGCGTTAGCGAAGGCCAAGGAGTTCATTCCGCGCATCACCGCATTCCGCGGCAGACTGGCCGAAAGCGGCGCTGTTCTGCTGTCTTTTTTCCGTCTGGATGATGAAATCAGCCTTGCATTTGACGCGCTCGTACACTACGCGCAGCGCCGCAGCGATGAGGACACCCGCGTAGCCGCCTATCAGGAGATGGTCAGCCAGGTGACGCGCTTCGCGGTCGAAATTCAGTCTGCCGCCGCGTTTGAGACCCCTGAGCTGCTCGCCATCAGCGATAAGGACATGAACCGTCTGTACGCCGAAGCACCCGAGCTGGAGCCGTACCGCCTGAATATCGACCGCATTCGCCGCCGCCGAGAGCATGTGCTGTCCGACAAGGAGGAGGCAATCCTCGCCGCTGCAGGCGAAATGGCCGCCAGCCCGGATGACATCTACTCGATGCTCAACGATGCCGACCTCAAATTCCCGGACGCAGTGGACAAGGACGGCATCGCGCATCCGGTCACGCACGGCACGTTCATCCCGCTGATGCAGTCCTACGACCGTGTGCTGCGAAAGTCCGCGTTCGATTCGCTGTACTCGGTGTACGGCCAGTTCCGCAACACCTCGGCGGCAACGCTGTCCGCGCAGCTCAAGCAGCTGCTGTTTTTCGCAAACGTGAGAAAATATCCCTCGACACTGGATGCCGCGCTCGACGGCAACGAGGTGCCGACCGAGATTTACCGCAATCTGATCGACGCGGTGCACCGCTCGTTTGCGCCCATGTACCGCTATGTTGCGCTGAGAAAGAAGCTGCTCGGCGTGGACAAGCTGCACATGTACGACCTGTATGTGCCGGTCGTGGACGGCGTGGAGATGAAATTCACGTTCGAGGAGGCCAAGGAGATCGCACTGAAGGCGCTTGCGCCGCTCGGTGAGGACTACCTGAATCTGCTCCGCGAAGGCTTTGCCAACGGCTGGATCGACGTGTACGAGAACGAAGGCAAGCGCTCGGGCGCGTACTCGGCAGGCGCGCGCGTACACCCGTATGTGCTGCTCAACTTCAAGGGCACGCTCGACGACGTGTTCACGCTCGTGCATGAGATGGGCCACTCCATCCACTCGTACCTGTCCAACAAGACCCAGCCGACCGCATACCAGGATTACGTTATCTTTGTTGCCGAGGTTGCATCCACCTGCAACGAGGCCCTGCTGATGGAATACCTGCTGTCCGTCACGACCGATAAAAAGGAGCGCGCGTACCTTATCAACCACTTCCTCGAGCAGTTCCGCGGCACGCTGTACCGTCAGACCATGTTTGCTGAATTCGAGCTGGCCGCCAACGAGATGACGCAGCGCGGCGAGGGCACGACCGCCGAAGCGCTCTGCGCGATGTACAAAAAGCTGAACGAGCAGTATTTCGGACCGGAAATGAACGTAGACGAGGAGATTTCGCTCGAATGGGCACGCATCCCGCACTTCTACTACGATTACTATGTTTACCAGTACGCGACCGGCTACGCCGCTGCCATCGCACTGTCGCGCCGCATTCTGCGGGAGGGTGAACCGGCAGTCAAAGATTACCTCGGCTTCCTGTCCGGCGGCTGCTCTGCCGACCCGATCACGCTGCTGCGTGGCGCGGGCGTGGATATGGCAAGTCCGAAGCCGATTGAAGACGCAACAAAGCTGTTTGATGAAATGATCTCTGAGATGGAAAAGATTCTGAATTGAGAATTGAGGATGGAAAATGAAGAATGACGTTTCTTTTTTCATTTTTTCATTGTCTGTAACACTCGATTAGAGTAAAGAAAAGGCACAGCCGATTGAAGTGACCCCAAAAAATTAGACAAAAATTCAACGCAAAAATTGTTCAAACAACCGAAAGGGCTTGCTGTCTGTGAATTGCAGGCGGCAGGCCCTTTGATTTTGCCTTGATCCTGCGATTGTTGTAGTAATCCAGATATTCAATGAGCTCCTGCTTGAAGTGTTCCATGGAGTGAAATTCCTGCAGATACAATAGCTCACTCGAGCCGGGGTGCGGATTTAAAAACCATCTATCAGGCCGCTGATAAGCAGAAGGCGCTGGCTGCCTTAGACCGTGTAATTGAAAAATGGACTCCGAAATACCCGAATTTCATGAAACGCTGGAAGGACAACTGGGATGCTGTTTCACCTATTTTTAAGTTCTCAACCACCGTCAGAAAGGTCATTTACACGACAAATGCGATCGAATCACTGAATTCCACCTATCGGAAGCTGAACCGGCAGAGAAGTGTATTTCCAAGCGATACTGCCCTGTTAAAAGCCCTGTATCTGGCCACTTTCGAGGCTATGAAAAAATAGACTGCTATGATCCGAAACTGGACACAGGTTTACGGAGAACTGAGCATTATGTACGAAGGACGTTTACCTGAATAATTGGAAGGCCGGTCAAGAAGACAGGCGTGAACTGCACCCCATTTGTTAGACAGTATGGTATACTGTTAGGAAATGGGGTGTTTTTCTATGCCAAAAGGAGTACCAAACAAACGATATACGCCGGAATTCAAAAAACTGGTGATTGAAACCATGCAGGAAGAGAAATTGAGTTACAGCGAAACCTGCCGTAGATTTGGGGTAAGCAGCAGAGATCGAATCAAATCATGGGAGCGAATCTACCTGGAGGAAGGGCCGGAAGGCTTTGCCGTTGAACGGCGCGGCCGCAGCAGTAAGGGCCGTCCGCCAAAGCGGCTGCCGAAGGAGGTAACGGAAGATCTGCTGGCAGAGGTTCAGCGGCTGCGTGCGGAGGTAGACTACCTAAAAAATTTGCAAGCCTTGGTTTTGGAAGACGAGCGACGCCAGCACAAAAAACGCTGGTAGTTCAAAAGCTAAGGCAAAAACACGCACTCAGTATACTGCTCTCAATCGCTCAACTGCCCCGTGCAACTTTCTACTATCATTTGAAGCAGATGCAGAGAGAAGACAAATATGCATCTGTTAAGCCTGCAAATAAAAAGTCAAGCCCTCAAGTGGACTTGACAAAAGAAAATATCGCAGGCAGCGGGCGGAGAAAAGCACAACACCAAAAGGCCGCCGCGAATGCGCCGACCTGCAGAGCCTGATTACAGCTGTTTATTTCGTGTGATGCAAGCCTGTGGAATCCATATCTACAGGCGGCAGATCTTCCAATGCAGCGAAGTATGCCATCCTACCTCGCACCTTCGGCACATCAATATGAGCCATGTCGTTCACCTCCAATTTTTCATTTTGCGTAAGTTTGCGATACACCACTCTTGCCGTCTTGTCAATACGTTATGCGAAAGTTTTTACGCGAAACGCATTTTTTGCTTGCACAACGTATTTGCCTGTGATATAGTTAACTTATCATAAGAGGGAGGTACTCATTATGGGAAATATATCATCTGTCTTGAAAGCAAAGCGCAAAGAATTAGGACTTACACTCGCACAGATTGCCGAAAAAATCGGCGTAACCGAAGCTACTGTGCAGCGTTGGGAAAGTGGAAATATTAAATCGTTACGGCATGAACGCATTGCCAAACTGGCTGACATTCTCGGCGTTACTCCTGCTGTATTGATGGGCTGGGACGAACCCACCGCACCAACTCTCCCCTCCCCCACCATCACCGAGGACACAGTGACATTTCCGGTCATCACCAGCGTAGCGGCGCACTACGACAGCGTATCCATCGACGAGAGCGCGGCCGGCGAGAAGATCGAAGTGCCGCGCGCCTACCTCAAAGGCCGAAAAGCCGAGGACTTCTGTGCTATGCGCGTGCGCGGCGACAGTATGTATCCGGCGTTCCAGAACGGCGACATCGTGCTGGTACTGCGTCAGTCCACCATGAACCACTCCGGCGAGATCGGCGTGATCAGCTACGGCGATGACGAAATGACCATCAAACGCATCAACTATGTGGACGGCGAAGACTGGCTCAAGCTTGTGCCGCTCAATCCCGCGTACCCGCCCCGCCGCATTGAAGGCGTAGACCTCGAAAGCTGCCATATCATCGGCATCCCGCAGGTGCTGATACGGGAATATTAAGAAAAGGAGCTATCCCGCATGAATGACCTGAAACCTGCTCTTGCACAGCTTGCGAAGGACTGCGGTGCACGAAAACTCGTCCTGTTCGGCTCCCGCGCACGCGGCGATAACCGTCCGCGCAGTGATATTGACCTTGCGGTGTTCGGTATGCCGGAGGAGCAGCAGACGCGGTTCTGGTGCGGCATGGACGATCTGCCGACCCTGCTGAAATACGACGTTGTGTTTGTCGATGACTACACCTCGCCCGAGCTGCTTGCTGAAATTGACCGAGATGGAGTGATACTGTATGAAAACCAAACGCGATAACTTTGTAAATGCTGCACATCGACTGGCGGAGGCGGTAACGGACTATCGGAACATCCGAAACGACACCGTCCGCGACGGCATGATCCAGCGGTTTGAATTTACCTTTGAGCTGGGCTGGAAGGCACTCAAGGAATATATGCTCGACGCTGGCATGCAGAATACCCTGCAATTCCCAAAGCAAGTGCTGCGTGAGGCGTACGCCGCCGAGCTGATCGACGATGAAAGCGTCTGGCTGGATATGCTGAATGCCCGCAACCAGACTTCGCATATCTACGATGACCATACTGCCGCTGTTATCGCAGCAAAAATCCAGAACGCCTATCTGCCCGAGTTGCAAAAGCTCGCCGCGCGGTGGGAGAAATAAAAAATCCCGCCCCGGTGCTACCAACACCAGAGCGGGACATTCACGGCAAGCCGCTGCGCAAGTCCTTTTACAGCACGGTGAGTCTGTCCGATGCGAAGAAGAAAGCCGAGGAGTACCGCGTAGCCTCCGAGGTGTCGGCTCGTACCGGTGAAGCCTTTGTGCCCTCCACCTACAAGCAGCCGTTCGTTGACGTCAACACCTATGAGCTGACCTATGTCAGTCTGGTCGAGGGTCATCTGATCCCCTATTTCGGGGCGGCGCGGTTGAGCGATATTCGTCCGGCGGACATACAGGCGTACTTCGCCACAAAGACGGAATGTTCGGAGAGCCGGCTGAAGAAATGAACTGCACCCCATTTGTTAGACAGTATGATATACTGTCTAACAAATGGGGTGATTTATTATGTCAAGAGGAAAACCCAACAAACGATACACGCCGGAATTTAAGAAGGTGGTCGTGGAAACCATGATGGAAGAAAGGTTGAGTCACAGCGAAACCTGCCGTAGATTTGAGGTAAACAGCAGAGATCAGATCAAATCATGGGAACGAATCTATCTGGAAGAAGGGCCAGAAGGCTTGACGGTCGAACGGCGCGGCAGCGACTGCGTGCGGAGAACGATTACCTAAAAACTTGCAAGCCTTGGTTTTGGAAGACGAGCGACGCCAGCGCAGAAAGTGCAGGTAGTTCAAAAGCTGAGGCAAAGACATTCTCTGGATATTCTTCTCTCAATCGCTCAACTGCCCCGTGCAACTTTCTACTATCATTTGAAGCAGATGCAGAAAGATGACAAATACGCATCTGTTAAGGAAGAAATCGCAGCAATTTAATTCTCTCTGAACCCCAAGACTGTCCAGCGGCTCATGAAGAAGCTGGGCTTAGTTTGTCGTGTCAGGATGAAAAATATCGTTCCTACAAGGGAGAAGTAGGCAAAATTGCACCAAATTTGCTAAATCGGGATTTTCATGCCGAAAAGCCGAATCAGAAATGGGTCACGGATGTGACGGAGTTTAGCCTGTTCGGAGAAAAGCTCTATCTGTCCCCGATTCTCGATTTGCACAGCAACGATCTGGTCAGCTATACCATATCGGATCGTCCTGTGCTCAGCATGGTGACGACCATGCTGAACGAGGCATTTGCAAAAATTCCGGACGGAACAAACCTCATTCTCCATTCTGATCAGGGCTGGCAGTACCAACATAAACAGTATCAACGGATGCTCCGAGAGAAAGGCATCCGGCAGAGCATGAGCCGCAAGGGGAACTGTCTGGACAATGCTGTGATAGAAAATTTCTTTGGGCTGCTCAAAAGTGAGCTGCTATATCTGCAAGAATTTCAGTCCATGGAGCACTTCAAACAGGAACTCGTTGCATATCTGGATTACTACAACAACCGCAGAATCAAGGCAAAACTGAAGGGCTTGCCGCCTGCAATTCACAGACAGCAAGCCCTTTCGGCTGCTTGAACAATTTTTACTTCAAAATATTGTCTAACTTTTGGGGGTCACTTCATGCCGCATGTCTTCTCTTCATAACTGGTTTTTCTGTCGTCCGCCGACATACAGTTCCATCTGATCAAAGACCATTCTACTGCATCGCTATCGGGTTTTTCCGTTGCCCGCCAACATTCCGGCCCAAAGTCCGGCATCAATTTCGGATTTTAGGTGCCAGCCGCACCAGAGGGATGACGCCCTCTGTCCATTTTCATTATATGCATTTCCAGTGAAAAAGTCAACGAAACGTGTGAAGAAAGAGCTGTCTACTTGCGCAGTTAACTCTTTTTGCTGCATCATAACTCTTTTCAAGTTAAGATACAATATTAGAGTTAAGATCCGTCGCAGACCTACATCTCCACTACCGCTTCTCAGCTAAGCTACTGATAGCGCTGCGCTTATGCACTTTATAAAACGAAATTTCAAAAGAGAATTCTCAAAACTGGTTGATTAAAAACCATATATCGAATATACTATAAATAGGAAAGCAGGCGACATCCTGCTGGTGCGGCTGACACCTTAAATCCGATAGAGAATCCGGGTGTATAGACCGGAGGGTTGGCAGGCAACGATAAAACCTGATTGTGATTCCAGACGTATGGGCTGGAGTGTTGGCGGACAACGATAAAATCAGTCATAAGGGGGAGACGCACAGCATCGCGGTGTTGTAGTCTCCCTTTTAATTTATATGGAGTCAACATCAACCGAATATTTAAAAAGGTTGCGAAATTAGTTGATATTACGGTATGGAGGATTGTCTAACTTTTTTGGGGGGCACTTCAATATTCTATTCGCGCGGGAATAAATTCAAAAAACTTCTATTGTCATTATACCTATCGCACAAACGAAAACCAGCAAATCCCACTCTCATTTTATCCCCGTTGGGGTACAATTGGGGCCAGAGCGCCTATCTTCGTTCCTTTAAACCCTTTAAAAAGCACAAAAACCCGTTGATTTCTTACGAAATCAACGGTTAAACATGGTTGCAGGGATAGGACTTAAACCTGTAGCCTCCGGGTTATGAGTGATTGCAAGTGTATTACAGCCGTCCAGAACGCAATATAGCGTATATGCAATCGCATTGTACACGCTATATGTTGTATGTGCTGTTGCCTGCCGGATACTATATCTACACCGTAAAGAATAAATAAAGAACAACGTCTGCACGGCTACTATCAGCTTTCCCCCTGGCAACAGACAGCTTGACAGCGCCATACAAAACAGTTATACTAAAGACAATAAAAGGGCACTGTCCACAGACGGTTAGCCCTTTAAGAAAATCGTATCAAGAAATGACCGCTTTACTTGTCAGGGAAAGGCGGTCATTTCGCATATATAGTGAGTATGTAGAGCAATACTGCCGTGCATACAAAGAAACGTAAAAGTTTCTTGCCCATGCGCAACACCCCCTTTACAAGGGAGTGACTAACCGCCTGCTATCTGGAACAGTGCCTTGCTACGAGTATAACCAAATTCGACAAAAACAGCAATAGTAAAAGGACGCTTCAAGCGTCCTTTTTTACTGTGCAAGCGAGTGCAGCAGGTCTTGCTGTATATTGTGAAACTAAACGACCGAGTTTGCGGAGCAAACCGGCCGCATTCCGTTTTTGAACAGCCAATTTGCTACCTGCCTATGTAATTCAATCCTTATAATGATAGTAGCCATCCCAGGGATGGTGAATACATCATTTTAATTTCTGAAGAAGAAAATGTTAAATCGCTTAACTCAATTGATGTAATTTTTCACAAAAATCAGAGAGTTAGACAAGCTTGGAAGCCCTATATGGATGAAGCAGACAAACCTTCTTCAAACCCACAACAACTTAATGATAGATATATAAAATAGCTTGAAAAGATGGCGCTTGCCTGTGGATATAAAGATATACGGTGGAATGATCTCAAGCGGTATTACTATCCAAGTGGCCTTTCAAATCGAAAAAATGATGATGAAGTTTTGAAAAGCTGCAAATTAAGACCGCAGAAAAGACCGCGTCCGATGCGGTTGGCCAACAAAATACTCCTCAAAATGAACAGTTCGCTAACCAAATGATGCTTCAGCTATTGCCTAAGCTAATCGAAAATCCAGATAGCTTTAGCAAACTAATAGCGCTTGCAGATAAAGCAAAAAAGTAATTACAGAGGGAAAAATCGGCAAGTTTCTGGTAAAACTTGCCGATTTTAATTTTATTCGGTTGTTTTTTCACATAGCAGGTCTTTGAACAAGGCGCTCATGTAATCGCTGCGGCCATACAGAACACGGTCAATGTGGACATCGCTGTCTTGCACACGGTAAAACACCATATAATTGCCGCTGACAGGAAAACGATAGTCCGTACCGACGTCTGCAATAGAGGATAATAGGGTTTCCATCTCTGCGAAGTTTTTCAACTGGTCAACCGCATCCATAATGCGATCGACCACATGCTCCGCAGCAGAACGGTTTTGAAGCTCCGATACGATATAATCCCAAATATCATCCAAATCACGGCGGGACTCGGGCGAATAATGAATTTTATTCTTCATTCGCTTTTGCGCGGAAGTGCGCCCTCATATCGTCCGTTGTCAGCCAGCCTTCCGTTTCGCCAGAGTGACGGCCTTTTGCAAGCTCGTTCATCAGGCGGATAGTTGCCTGTGTTTTCTCATAGTCCTGCATATCCACGATGGCGTACCGTTCGCGCCCATTCTTCGTCAAAAAGACAGGAGCACCCACAGCCACATCATGCAGTACCTCGCTGTAATTTCGCAGGTCAGAAATGGGTTTAATATTCGGCACATCTATCAGCTCATTTCAAACATAGCATATCCCATTCTGCTGTAAAATTCAACAGCAAGTTTGCAGCACTCGCATATTTAGAATAAATACCTCTTGCCAACTGCCAGCAAACCCTTTCAGCTGCTTGAACAATTTTTGCGTTGAATTTTTGTCTAACTTTTTTGGGACACTTCAATTTCTGTCCTCACTGATTAAAATAATTCCTTATTTTTATTATATCTGTTTTAGTTTTACCCTATCGCGAATAGAACTCACTTTCTGCCACTCTGACCACAAAGTCATACTCCGTTGGAGTTGCTTTAGAAGGAGCAATATTATAGCGTTTGAAAACCTTTCTCAAATAAGCAAAATGGTCCTTATCTTCTTGGGTCAGCGGAGCAACCCAGCCGGTTTCATCTGCATGCCTCTCCACCTGACGGAGATATTCAAGTCGCTTCTGATCCATCATTAGGCACCTTTTTATTATAAAAAACTAGGACGCCGTCGCAACGCCGCCCCGTACAAAAACTATAAATCGTTTTTTGATGCTGCAACTATTATATATACTCTCAGTCTGAAAATCAACCCTCATTCTCCAACTTTTTAGAAGATGTGGTATGATTGATTCTTATAAAATCTGACGGATTAGACTTTTCAAATTTGACTGAATGATATTCTGAAATTTGACCGATTGAAATTGTAAAATCCGACTAAATGGCCTGCAATAGCAGCAAGATGCATAAACCGCCCATACAGCGGCGCCTGCACAGACTTTCAGCGACATCTTGCCGGAGAAATAGCACCACCTCGCCGGAACGCAGCGACAACCTTTTGAATTCACGATATCTATGCAGAAGCCTGCGACGACATGAAAACAGAGAACTGGCTGAACTGTCATGCTCATGCTTTCAATTATTTCGGCGGCGTGAGCAAAGCTGCTCATCTGGTACAATGGGATAAGAACACCTTTTAGGAGAGATTTGTACAAGCTGTTTCCTAAAATATGAGCCATATTATGTAAGATAGCCGGTACAGTAGAAGCCGTTCTCAAATGAGGGCGGCTTCTCTGGTTCACTTTTCGTAGGGGATACGGAAATAGTCAAGATAGGCTTTGTACTTATCCTGTGCGGTTAAGCAGGTATCCGTAAGATATCCCTTTTCGTTATACCATTCCTTGAGACCGCGATAATAAAACAGCTTGAGGTTTTCTTCTATGATAAACGGAACGATGTTGTATTTGAGACATTCCTTGAACATGATAAGCCGTCCAACGCGGCCGTTGCCGTCTTGAAATGGGTGGATACGCTCAAAGCGCACGTGAAAATCCAGAATATCGTCCAGTGTCTTTTTAGGAACGGCGTTATAGTCAGATAGCAGAGCTTTCATTTTATCGGCAACTTCTTCCGGAAGCGAGGTCTGCATACCGCCGACCTCATTTGGCAAGCGCTTATACTCGCCAACGGCGAACCAGTCCTTACGGGAATCGCTGGTGCTGGTTTTCAGAATATGGTTCAGTTTTTTGATGAAATACTCGCTTAGCGTGCTTGCTGCATGATCGATGATTAGATCAATGCAACGGAAGTGATTCGAGGTTTCAATCACATCGTCCACATTCAGCACCTCGTTTTCTACACCGATGGTGTTGGTTTCAAAAATATAACGTGTCTGGTCGTGCGTCAGGCGGCTGCCCTCGATGTGGTTAGAGTTGTAGGTCAGGTCGATTTGGGTTTTGTGATAGATGCCTCCGGCATACTTCGTTCGTTTTTCTTCCTGCAGAATGGAAAGCAATGTTTTGACAGGCGTTTTTTTGCCGTTACTGCGAGCAGGCTTTTCCATATTCTCAGGAATGTGCCATGTTTTGCCGATCAGCACAGCACCCGGAATACGTTCCTGTGCACAGTAATTTCGCACGCTTCGTTCGGAAATATTCCACTTTTTCGCTATTTCTGCAACAGAAAGATAGTTCATATGCTCACCTCCGAGCGGGATAGCTGTATTTATAGTATACCATATTATCGGCAAGAAATATACAGACGTACAGAATGAATCGGATTGTTTTTTGCCGATGTATAGGTCAAAAGCCGTTCTCGAATGAGTACGGCTTTTTCATTACCCGAAAAAGGAGAAGAACGGTGAACCGAAACGTTTCAGCACATTCCGCTACACTCCGTGTCGGTGAAGCCTGTTGATCTGACAGCGTGCTGGTCCTCCCAGTCCGGCGCACTGTTATGCTTGATGGAGTTTTAGCCCGTGAAAGTGGAGCTGAAAGTCCGTGATGGTGGCATAATTTCTCCGGCGAGACGGCAGCTTTTATCCACGCTGTGGCCAGCACCATCCACTCTGTCGCTCTATTGCGTGAAAGTGTCGCTGAAACTCCGTGCGGATGCCGATCTGTGACAGGGTCACATCGCCGTTTTCACTCGTCCGGTACGGCATCTCCCGAAATTCCGGCAGATCGACTGCCAGAACTGTCTTTGCAGTACCCGCTCCCTTCTTGTAATCGCTCGAAATCGCAAATGCGCCCTCGAAATAGTAGTCGTTGTCGGTCGAACGCGCGGTATCGAGGTAAAATTCACTGCCGCAGAAGCCGCTGTCGCCGTACATGACCTCGAAAGCAAGCTGTCCCTCCTCGGCGTAGCACGAGGACAGCGTGGTCCATGTCATATCCGGCTTGTTCCGGTAGCTGTCGAGCAGGTGCGCGAGTGTAAACGGCTTTACGCCATCCTGCTGTTTGTTTTCAAGGTGCAGACTGATAACGCCTGTGCCCGCACTCTCGTCAAACAGCACGGACTCCACCGACAGACGGTAATGCTCGTTCTCGTCGGCCAGCTTGGCGTTGTCCGCCATCTGTACATAGCCCTCCAAACCCGCATCGCCGCCGTGCGTGAACAGCAGTGGGAACCAGCTCTGCGCGCTGGCGGCAAAGGCCGTTCCGCCGATGCAGAGCGCAGCCGCCGTGAACTGCTCTCCATCCAGCATAAACGGGTGTTCTCCTTTCCGAAAGTGTCCAGACTGATAGACAAACGGGCACCGCAAATGGTTTTGCCGCAGCGAAATTTTTTACGGCACAGGGATTTAGTGCGACTTGCGCGCGCCTGTGCCGTTTTTTCAACAGACCAGCCGGAGTTGTCTATTGTGCTTCCGTTCAAAGCGCCCTATAATGGAAACAAAAGAGGAAAGGCGGACGGTGCATGAATACCTTGATCGAATTATACGATGAACGCGCCATTGAAAATATTCTGGCACCGGATATGTTTCACCCGCGGCGCATTATCTATCTCTGTCCCCGTGAGGTTCTCCGGGATCACACGCGGCAGCAAAAGCTGGCGGCTTTTTATCGGAAACGCGGCTGGGAACCCGAACTGATCTTCGTGGGAACCAGTCTGTTTGAGGCGGACCGCATCCTGCGCCAGCTGTTCACCATCGAAGAAAAATACCCGGACTGCGCCATAGATGTCACCGGCGGCAGTGATGCCGCTCTGTTTGCGGCAGGTATGTTCGCCGCCCGGAAGGGTGTGCCCGCCTTCACCTACTCCCGCAGGAAAAACCGCTTTTACGACATCTCGGGCGCGGATTTTGCGGATGATCTGTACTGTGATCTGACCTATTCCATCGAGGACTTTTTCCTGATGGCCGGCGGAACACTGCTCCCCGGGCGGGTGGATAATCATATCCTGTCGCAGTATCTCCCGTATTTTGATCCGTTTTTCTCCTGTTTTCTCCGGTTTCGACACGAGTGGCCCACGATCATCTCCTATATCCAGCGGATCTCTCCGGCGGAGTACGGTCAGATCCCACCGCTGGACATTACGGGCAGCTATACCGTGAAGGGAGAGCGCGGCTCCCGCAACTCCGCCAACGAAGATGCTCTGCAGGAGCTGGCACAGATCGGTTTCATTCAGGATCTAACGATCATTCCCGACCAGCAGGTATCGTTCCGTTTCCGGGATGTGCATACCCGGGCATGGCTGCGCGATGTGGGCAGCGTGCTCGAGCTGTATACCTACAAGGCCTGCGTGGATGCCGCGATCTTCCATGATGTGATCAGCAGCGCCGTGGTTCGGTGGGATGACGTGCTGGGGCACGGCAGCGTCCTGAACGAGATCGACGTCATGGCCGCCCGCGGGGTCATCCCGCTGTTCCTCAGCTGCAAGGCCTGCGACATCAAGACCGAGGCCCTCAACGAACTTGCCATCCTGCGGGACCGTTTCGGCGGCAAGGGCGCCAAAGCGGTCATCGTCACGACCGAATCCTGCAATGCCGCCGCCCGTCATCGCGCCGCCCAGCTTGGAATCGCCGTTATTGATCTGGAAGAATTGAAAACCGGCCAGCTTGTGCATCGGCTGAAGGTGATCATGAAAGCGGAGTGACAGCTGATCCAATGCTTTTGAGAGAAAAATAAAACTGCTCCTAGCAAAGTGTACCCCATTTGTTAGACAGTATGGCATACTATCCAACAAATGGGGGCACTTCATGCATTCCCGACTGCTTATTTCGACTTTTTTCTTTTTGCCGCCGTCTGTGCACGCAGATACTGTTGCGCCCACTCGAAGAAAAACAGTACATTCCGGAATCCCTTAATTGACAAGAGACCGCGCTTCAAGTTTTCGTTTGAAGCGCGGTCGCTTTGTTTATCATGATGAAATTTATAGTGATTTTTCTTGTTTCGCGCTCAAAAGCGTGGTATGCTGAGAGAAAAGTAACATACAGCGGATATTCTCCCTATCCGTTGAGAAGGAATACCGAATGAAGATCACCTATGCAGAAGAAAAAGACATTGCTGCCATCGCCGCGGCAGAAGCCGCCTGCTTTCCGCCGGCAGAAGCGGCAACCGAGCAGGAATTTGTCGAGCGGATCAAGTATTACAGCAATCACTTCTGGCTGCTGTATGACGCCGACAAGCTGATCGCGTTTGTTGATGGGTTTGTCACGGACGAGCCGGATTTGACCGATGAAATGTACGAAAACGCCTATATGCACAACGAAAACGGTGCATGGCAGATGATTTTCGGCGTCAATACCCTGCCGAAGTACCGCAAACGCGGCTATGCCGGTGAGCTGATTCGCCGCGCCATCGCCGATGCCAGACAGCAGGGCCGCAAGGGACTTGTGCTGACCTGCAAGGAGCGGCTCATTGCGTACTACGCAAAATTCGGCTTTGTCGACGAAGGCGTGTCCGAGAAATCCACGCACGGAAATGTCCGGTGGCATCAGATGCGGCTGACGTTTTGAGAAGTTAGAGGCACGAAACCGCTGCTTTTTGACGGCAATCACATAACATAATATCTACTATTCCGCAAGGCGTACGCTTCTTACCCCAAGAAGCAATCCCCAAAGCAAAAGGTTTATGGTCCTTTGCTTTGGGGATTGTTCTGTCCCCCCGCTTATGCGGGGATAATTTGCTGATTTTCAAATCTAAGCGCTTACATCAAATTGGGGTGACCCCCGCAAATGCGGGGAAGAATTGTAAGACACTTTGCGTGTCTTCCATTCCTTTTTCGAGAGTTACTTATATTTTAAGTAATACCCAAATCGGCGTCTATCAAGCGTTTTGACGGCGATATCGGCACATTCCTCAGCTGACAATTCTGTCAGCTCTGCAATTTCTTGAAAGGACAAACCGTCATAACGAGCCTGCAAAATAACATATTCAAGCTCAACCCATTCAAGAGCTTCCTTCCAAGGCACGCCAGGTTTATAGGGCTCCTTAGGCACCTTTGGACGACAGTTGTAGCACATACCATCCCGTGCAGGAGTACGTCTTTTCCCACAGATAATGCAAATCTGTGCAGAATTAACCCTTTTCTTGTCCCGGCACCATTCACACAATCGATCCTCAGAATTTGTGAGGTGTTCCTTACAGTCTTTACATACATATTTATATTCTCTCATATTGATTCTCCTCATATATTTCCGCAGCATTTACTCATCCACATTCTGCGATGTGCTTGCGGCGACGGTGCACACGCTTTGCGGCTTCAGGTACTTTCTCTTCCACACTTTTCGGTGCAAACAGGCGCGTATTCTGCCATCCGTGCGTAACTGCTCCGACCGGTGTGACTCCCGCCATGGCACGCCGCATAGACGCATCGCGGGGATGGACGTAATAATGCGTAGTCGTTGTAGTATCTGCATGACCAAGTATGCCCGAAACCGTTGCAACATCGATACCCTGCTCGATCGCACGGGTGGCAAACGTGTGCCGAATGTCGTGAAAACGAACGTGCGGCAGGCCAAGACCATCCAGTACATCGCCCCAGTAACTGCTCAGATGGTCCGGATCCATTACACCACCGACTGTATTATAAATGATGAAATCATCAGCATTCGGCGTGCGCTTAAAAAGAGATTCGAACCGCTGATACTGTACGGTAAGCAAACCCTGCAGTACTTCCGGCAGATACAGATCCCGCTCGGAAGCATCGCTTTTCGCAGAGCTGAAGATAAGTTCCGTCCGCTTGCCATACTCTGCCGTAGGATCAACCATCACCCGTCGTACGGTCTGTGTAATATGCAGCGTGCCGCTCATCGCGTCGTAATTACCCCAACGTGCAGCACAGACTTCACCCAAGCGCATACCGCTGTACAGTGCTAAGATAATACCTGCATTATTAAGCGACAGATCAGAAAACAGCCACTTTTCGAGCACTTTTTGATCACTATCGCTCATAACATTGTGCTTCTTCGAGCGGCAATGCGTATATACGGTCGCAGCAACCGGATTTGCGGGCATCATACCGTCCGCAACAGCACGCTTACAGCAAACATCCAGCACAACGCGCATATTTTTGATGCTTTTTGCGCTCAGCGCGCCGCCAGTCCGCAGATTGCCATGCAGGGATTCCTCGTTGAGAAAGTGCTGTACCACGGCAGCAGTCAGACTTTTCAAGGGCATATCACCTAATTTCGGCAGGATATGTTTTTGCAGGTTATCATAGTAGTGCTCGTAGCCGCTCGGCTTGGCTACCGGCTTAACGTAAACCTCCAGCCACTGCTGCGACCATTCCCGTAAAGTTATACCCATGACCTCGTCTCCTTGCTCGGGAAAATAAACTCTCCCATGAGCGGTGCATGATGGTGTTGATCGATGTACTGCGTGTACTGCGTCTGTACCTGCTTGCTCTGGCTGTTTGTCAAGTTGACCCGTCTGCCATTCGGAAGGGTCAGCCGCTGGCACTCGAACTCGTAATCTTTCCAGTGCAGCATTTGCATATCTGCGAAGGAATTCTTCTTCATCGTAATTTCGCCTCTTTCTATATGTGATTTTGAGCGAAAATAAAACCGTGCAGGCAATATAGAGCCTACACGGTGTCAAAATCATACAGCAGAAAGAAGTATAAATATAGCACGAACAAAGGTCTTGTGCAACCCTTAAAAAAAGGGTATACTAATACTGCGGTGCGGAGTTTTCCGTTGTGTAGGTGGTTAGGTCACCTGCGCAGGTACTTGGAAGCGCCAACTTCCAAGTACTGCCGTTTTTATTTTCTATAATCATAATAGCATGTTAGGGTCACATATACAATATGCAATCTTCACAAATTTATCTATCATTTCTATATCATATTAACCATATTTTCAAATCGACTCCTGACATTATATTATATGGAGGGTGAAAAATGGCTGCTAGTGAAGCTCAAAAACGAGCAATTGCTAAATGGCAAAAAGAAAAAGTAGATGAAGTTAAATTTCGTGTTCCAAAGGGTGAACGTGCTTTAATCCAAGCACACGCAAAAGAACAGGGTGAGTCTACCACTGCTTTCATCAAGCGTGCTATTCGAGAGGCTATGGAACGGGATAATGCTACCAAGTAAATAAATCTCTTAAAAATCAAAACACTTTCTCTTAGGAGTTCTTTATGACGTATGATTCGTTTCTCAAAGAATTAGTGAGGGACCCCGAAACCTGCACTTTTTCAGCAGTGCACCTTCTACGTCCCTGCTGTTACACATACCGTAGACATATTAAATCATATAGATATTTCAAAATCTCAATGGCATTTGTTCAATAATTATGTTATACTGTATACACTTAAATTTTTTAATGCTGTGGCTCCCCTGCTTTTAAGTTGCGTTAGAGAGATGGGAGCGCTCAGATTTCCTTACCCACGAAGGACCTGTACGTTTAGATACAGGTCCTTTATCATACCATAAAATATCTAATGCTCCGGTGCTTTACTTTTACCTACATATTTATATATACTGTTGTCGAACACTAAATTTGTCAAAAAAATTTATTTCTTTTCGTATTTGCTTATACTAATTTACTTTTTATGTTTTATTTTGGAACACATTTCTTGCTTCTATTTTCCTATATAAAGTTATAAATACACTATATTTTCGATTTTTCATTACCCTTTTCTCATATATTAGTTTTTTCATATGCCATCTCAAAAAGGTTCTTGCACTGGTACTGGCGTTTGCTTGTGCATTCACCATGTT
>OGWS01000174.1_pt1 | contig 68631 bp, 96 predicted proteins | sample 1576111 | NCBI WGS metagenome assembly OGWS01 (sample SAMEA3541534, study PRJEB24748) | human gut metagenome | biome: human gut; feature: human-associated habitat; material: faeces | place: China | collected 2012
CCAAACAGCCTACGACCATCAATATGATGTATGATTTCAAGGGACTGGATTATCACAAGTTTGCCGACATTGTTGATTTTGTTTCCTGGGACAATTATCCGACCTGGCACAAAGAAGCGGAAGCAGTTACGGCAGCAGATACGGCGATGCAGCATGATATCATGCGCAGTATCCAGAAAAAGCCGTTTTATCTGATGGAGAGCTGTCCGTCCGCAACAAACTGGCAGCCGGTCAGCAAACTGAAAAAGCCGGGCATGCTGCATGCCGCATCCATGCAGGCCGTGGCGCACGGATCAGACAGCGTCCTGTATTTCCAGATGCGCCAGAGTCGTGGAGCTTCCGAAAAGTTTCATGGAGCGGTGATAGACCATTATGGAGGAGATGACACCCGTGTATTCCGGGAAGTGACAAAGGTAGGAGAAACCCTGGCGCAGATGCAGGAACTTTCCGGTGCCATCTGCAGTCCGAAAGTGGCTGTGATTTATGACACCGAAAACCGGTGGGCACTGGAAGATGCGGCAGGGCCACGGAATCAGGGCCTGTTTTACAAAGAAACCGTGGAAAAATCATACCGCGCCTTCCGCAGACTCGGCTTGGATGTTGATGTCATCGATGAAACGCAGGGCCTTTCGGACTATCAGATCGTGGCAGCGCCTGTGGTTTATCTGCAGCGGGAAGGATGGGTGGAAAAAGTACGGCAGTTTGTGGCCGGAGGCGGCACTTTCCTGGCAACGTACTGGTCCGGAATTGTAGATGAGACGGATCTTTGTTTCCTTGGCGGAACGCCGCACGGACTGCTGGATGTAATGGGACTTCGGAGCATGGAGATTGACGGCCTGTACGATGGGGAATGGAACGAAGGAGTTCCGGTCCCGCAAAACCGTCTGCATCTGACCCGGACGTACCGGTGCAGCAATCTCTGTGAACTGGTGAAACCATCGACAGCAGAAGTGCTGATGACTTATGGAAAAGATTTTTATGCAGGAATGCCTGCACTGACAGAAAACCAGTATGGCGCAGGAAAAGCATATCAGATCTGTGCCGGTTTTGAACAGGGTCTGTACGATGAGCTCTGCGGAAAACTGGCAGAAGAAGCAGGTGTCACATCGGTGGTGAAAGAGATTCCGGATGGCGTGGAGGTTACAACGCGCGAAAAGAATGGAATCCGGTATGAACCGGTGCCGAAACAGTAGGAGGGAAAAGTTATGGCAGTAGGAAACAGCTTGGCAAAGAAAGCCCAGGTGCAGCAGAGCAGTCTTACCGTGTATCTGGCAAAGGATGCGGTCAGAAATCAGATTAATAGCGTTGTTGGCGGAAAGAACGGAGCGCGTTTTATTTCCAGTATCGTTTCCGCAGTGCAGGTGAATCCGGCACTGCAGGAATGTACGAACCCCAGTATCGTGTCGGCGGCACTCCTGGGAGAATCCTTAAATCTTTCACCGAGCCCGCAGCTTGGTCAGTACTATATGGTTCCATATGATAACAGCAAGAAAGGTGTTAAAGAAGCGCAGTTCCAGATTGGTTATAAGGGATATATTCAGCTGGCCATTCGTTCCGGCCAGTATAAAAAGCTGAATGTCCTGGCAATCAAGGAAGGTGAGCTGATCCGATTTGACCCGCTGAATGAGGAAATTGAGGTCCGTCTGATTGAGGATGAAGAACTCAGAGAGGAAGCGCCTACCATTGGATATTATGCCATGTTTGAGTACACCAATGGTTTCCGGAAAGCTCTTTACTGGAGCAAGCGCAAGATGCTGGCTCATGCGGATAAGTACAGCAAGGCATTTTTTATTAAGGAAACTACCGTTAAGACCCGGTACGGAACAAAGAAAAGGGTATCTTTTGCAGATTTTGAAGCCGGGAATTATCCGAAAGATGATGAATGGATGTATTCCAGCTTTTGGTATAAGGACTTTGATGGCATGGCGTATAAAACCATGCTCCGTCAGCTGATCAGTAAGTGGGGTATCATGAGCATTGAGATGCAGACTGCAGTTAATGCGGATATGGCTGTCATTCGTGAGGATGGATCCATGGATTACGTGGATAATGAGCCGGAAGATGTTTATGCAGATTATGAGGTATCTGAAGCTGACCAGGCAGAAGCGGCTCCAGAGCAGCCGGAAAAGATGGAAGGAGCAGAATCTGCAGGCAATGCAGAGGACGATTTCTTTAATTAAAACGAAAGGAGTAGTACATAATGGCAAAATTTATGAGCCTTGACCGGTTCGCCGGGGGGGCCTTGCTGGAGCGCTTTAATCTGGCTATGCGCCAGATCGTCCAGAACATTGCGGATACCAATGCGGATCCGCAGAAGGCCAGAACCCTGACGATCAAGCTGACGTTTAAGCCAGACGCCGGACGCAGTGTAAAAACGTCCATCGCAACCAATGTCAGCCTGGCCCCGCCGCTGGCGGACGAGACCATGATGCTGATCGGCAAGGATGCCCGGACCGGTACGGTACAGATGAGCGAGATCGATGATGCAAGCCAGGCAGTTTCCGTACAGGGGAACATGATCCCGGTAAAAGCCGAGGTGGTGCCTCCAGCTCCGCCGGTACAGGCATTTGATCCGGAAACCGGGGAAATTTACGAGACGACAGCACCGAAGCAACAGGAACCGATTGATCTGAGGAGGGTACAGTGAGTGAGAACTGTAAAACCTGTAAGTATCATATCGCGGTAGACGATGGATTTATGTGTGACTGCGAAGAATCAGAAAACTATTGGGACTGGACATCATTTGATGATTCATGTCCCTATCACGAGAAAAAGGAGAGTAAGAATATGTTAGAAGGATTAAGAGAAGCTTTAGGCTATGTAGTGGAACTTGGAAACAATGCAGCAAAGACTGAGGTAGTCGAGATTGCGGGCAAGACTTATGCCCGCAGCGGTGGTGGAGAACTGGAGCGCTATGACGAGGCTGATTATGCAAAGCCGGTAACTGCATCCACTTTGACTGCGCTCTCTGACTATATTGAAAACTGTCACGAGGAATTCCGTGGTCGCAAGATGATTATTCACGTGGAAAGTCCGACCGAGGTGCGCCTGGTATCCGTTCTGGATGCGGATCGTAGACGTGAGACGCTGTTTAGAGCAGAAGCCATCGTGTCAGAGTTCCGTTTTGACCGTTGGTATGATCAGGAAGGTTTTATGCTTGGTTTGCAGGCCAACTTCCAGCCGACCACGGATCTGAATCTGATTCTGAAGGTTTCTGGAAACATCGAGAAGAAAAATAACGCAGCTTACAGTGATGATGGTGTGAGTCAGGTTGTTACCATGCAGACCGGTGTGGCCACAAAGGCGGATGCTCTGGTGCCGAATCCGGCCAGATTAAAACCGTTCCGCACCTTCCAGGAAGTTCCGCAGCCAGAGAGCAATTTTGTGTTCCGGATCGGTGACGATGAGGAGCCGACCTTTAAACTTGTCGAGGCCGAGGGCGGTATCTGGAGAAACGAAGCGATCCAGAATATCAAAGATTACCTGGCAACCTTGCTGGCTGACATGCCGAAAGAAATCCAGGACATGATCACCATTATCGGTTAATTTGTTACCTCTGCGGTTTAATGTGTCACGAACATGAATGCCGCTGGTACTGCCCCGCTGACTTTACGGCGGGGCATATAAAAAGGAAAGCAGGTGAAGGTCGCCAATGGGTCGTCCGATCAAGCAGGGACTAAGCTACTTTCCGAAAGATGTGGATTTTTACAACGATTACAAAATTATGGATCTGTTGGAGCTGCGCGGGCCGATTGGCGTAACTGTTTATGACGCGCTGCTGACAGAAATTTATAAAAACGGCTATTACCTGGCAGAGCCGATTGATCGGATATCTACTATGATCGTCCGTATCATCGGTGCGAAATGGGTGACAAAGCGCCTTGTGTCACAAGTTATTCTTGATTGCGGGGAATTAGGGCTCTTCGAGACAACCCTCCTTCAGCATGGGGTTATAACCTCTGTGGGAATCCAGCGACGATTCGCCCTCGTCACTTCACGAAACAAGGTTAATAAAGATAAATACTGGTTGCTTGATGATTCGGGTCAACCTTTATTAAGTGCACCCTCAGACGCTATTTCTGTCACAAAAAAGCCGATTTCTGCAACAGAAACCCATAAAAATGTTACAGAAATTCCACAAAAGGAAAGTAAAGAAAATAAAACAAAATTAAATAAAATCTATAGGGAGAGCCAGTACGTTCCGGATCCTGTTTTGAATGCAGCGCTTATCGGCTATCTGGATTTCCGGAAGCAGGCGGGGAAACCCATGACAGATTACAGCATCCGTCTTTTGCTGGTTGACCTGGCAAAGCTGTCCGGCAATCCACAGGAGCAGGCGGCTATCCTTGACCAGTCCACAAAAAATAACTGGATCGGTGTGTATGCTCTGGGATCAAAAGGCAAAGGTAGTGGGAAACCGGCAGCTGGTAATAAATTTTGCAACTTTGAGCAGCGGGATACGGACTATGATGCTATGGTAGCAGCGCAAGCGCGGAAGATGATTGAAGAAAACGGAGGTGGCGCAGATGAATAACACCGAGAAAATGGTCCTGGAGCTGCATGCTGCAGGAAAATCCATTCCCGACATCGCTGCCAGGATCGGAAGAACAGAATCCACGGTGTACATGTACCTGAGTCGGCATGGGCTGAACCCGTCTAAGTGCAGAAAGCGGCCGGAGCTGGGCATAGGATCCTGGAGAATCAAACAGGCCCGCAATAAGGCCCGTGTCGGCAACCGGATCCGCGTCGGAAGTGTTAAGACGGTGGTACTCGGGAATGAAAGCGCAAAGCTGATCAGCGTGCCGGTTCTGGCCCGCGTGATATCCACGGCAAGCAAATACTTTTGTCTGGTGGAGCTGCCGGGCGGCACCCGGGAGTGCATTCTGTGGATTGATATGGTCGGCGAGAGCCTGGACAGATACTGAGGGAGAGGAACATGGGAGAGGAAGAGAAAAGCACTGCTGCAACTGAGCAGCAGGATGAATGTGAAGATTACGCGGTTGATGTTACGACCGCGAGCAGCTGGTATAAAAATGTGAGTTACGATGATGCGAAGATCTTTATCCGGACGAACATCGAATCGGCGGCACGGAGCTTTATTGCCATCGGATATTATCTCAAACTTATTCGGGACGGGGAACTGTACCGCGAGGAAGGCCATGAGAGTATCTGGGATTTTGCAATGGCGGAGTACGGTATCAGCAAATCTACAGCCAGCCGGTATATGAGCATGAATGACCGGTTTTCCCTGGATGGCAACAGTCCGATTGTGGACCAGAAATACAAGGATTTCGAGAAGTCCAAGCTCCAGGAGATGCTGTCTTTGACGGATGAGCAGCTGGAGCAGGTCAAGCCGGAAATGAAAGTCCAGGAGATCCGGGCCATGCGGCAGCCGAAGGAGATTCCTTACTTTGAACTGGAAGGGCAGTTGGATTTTGAAACAGACTTTCCAGAGGTGTTCCCGGAAGCGCCGGCGGTGACTCAGCCTGCTACAATCCAGACCACGATGACGTTGGAGGAGATGATGGGCGGCACGGAGCCGGAAGAGCAGCCAGAAAAGTTATCTGCCTATGGTACACCGAAAAGAGTTTATCCGGAAGGAAGCTTGCTGGCTGAACCGAACTGTGAAGGAGGGCATTATTGCTTTTCTTGCGCAGAGATGGATTGTGATATTCGTGGAAAAGAGCGTCAATGCTGGTATGCACCGTGTGGGAATCCATTTCCGTGCGAGATTGTTGCAGAAAGATCGTTAGATTTATTGACAGAGCAGATGGGGAACCAGTGCCAGTTTGTAAATCACGACTTGGCGTACCATTGTGCAGGTAATGAAGAGGCGGCACCGTGCTGCAGCAGATGTGAAAATCCGTGTGAGTTGGCATGCAAGAGAGCGGCTGCAGAAAAAGAGCTGGAAGAAACTGTTGCGACATCGCAACAGGAAACACCATCGACGGTTTTGGAGACCGCTGCTCAGCCTGCTGCCAATAATCATGAATCCGCTGCCGAAAAGCAGCGCTCTGGGAAGTGCCTGCATAATCCGCTGTATGACTGTAGCCTGGCAGATGAGGACAAGGTTATCCCTGGAACCGGTGAAGATTGCACAAATTGTTGTTGCTGGGAGTGTCCGAAGCATGGAGACTGCAGACTGGAGTGCTACGCTTCAAAACGGCGGGAAGTGTTTGAGAGTGATGCCGATCAGGAAGAGGCGCCAGAGCCTGTGCCGGAGTATGATCGGGAATTACTGACTGGGATGATTTTTGATCAGAAGAGCCAGCTGGAGCAAATGGGGGATGGCTGGAAACGGAATGTGCCGCAGGCGTATACCAAACACCGCATGATGTTGAGGGCGTATGAGATGCTGTTGGAGGAGCGGGATGTAGCTGATCAAGAGCAGGAAGTGGTTGTGCAGCCGGAGCTACCAGTACTGAGAAATAATGAGCAGCGCGCTGCCTTTATTGACAATTATGAGTCCTGGCCGTTGTGGATCGAGACTCAGGAGACTGGAGAACGGTATTATCGGTATGATTTGCCCGATGGGACAAGCTTTGTGATTCGGACATATCACTACATGCAGCCAGATTATGTGTCTGGCATTGGAGTTCGTTATGCAGAGGGCTACGGAGCAAATGAGCAGTATATCTTGGAGCCAGGAAAGTTCTTCCGAAATTGTCAGAGTAATCGATCATCCATGATTGAGAAGCTGAAGGAACTGCAGAAAGGGGAAAATGATGGGAAGATTAACTGAAAAAGAGCTATCTGGTAACTGGAAATTAAAAGGTGTTGAATGGGACCAGTTGCACGCTGGCTTCGTAATCACCGAGGAAGTATGCCGAAAGCTATATGGAGCTCTTTATAAGCTGAAAGACTACGAGGATACCGGTCTGAGTCCAGCGGATGTTGAGCGGGTCAATGATTTTAGCCAGAGCCAGGCACATGAACTTCTGGGAAAACTTCAGGAGGAGCGGAGTAAGCATAGCTGGGTTCCAGTGGCAGAACAGTTGCCAGAACCGGAAGAGCTGGTCTTACTGTCGTTTGAGAATTTCAGCATACCGATGATCGGACGATATACGGCAAGTACTGATGATGGCGGCACCTTTCGGGTGGGCGATGATGATGAGAGTTTTATTGAGCATGATCTGTATGTTAATGCCTGGATGCCATTACCGGAGCCATATCGGAAGGAGCGAACATGACCAGAGCAGAGATTCGCGCCAAATATGGAATTGTTGTGCTAGAACCACCAAAGGTGGCTAATAAAGAACTGACTGATGAGGAAGCGGCTGCTTATGAGAAATTTGTGCAGATGTCAGCGAAGAATTTTGAAGAATATTGGAATGATGATGGATCGGATGATCCGGATTAAGACTGGAGGATGCCATGAAAAGATTAACATTGGGAATCAACCTGTCCGAAAATGAAATTTTTGACGAAGAGGTAGTTAAAGCTGTAAAAGCAAAGGTCAGAGAAATTGTTAGAAATACATGCGGTGAAATCATAAAAGAAGAGGCTGAACGCGAAGTAAAACGGCAGCTTGGCGAAGTAGGGTGGGATTATTATCAAGGAGAAATCCGAAACGCTGTTAAAAGTGTGGCTTATTCCATTCTTGAGCCAATCGTGAGAGGAATAGATTTTGAAGAAATAACTAAACAGACGGTAGATAAAAGAATGGACTACACTCTTTCGTTTTATGATGTGGAAGGTAAATGCGAGGATGTGTTAAAAGCCAAGATAAATGACGCGGTTGCAAGAAAATTAAAAGAGATTTTAAATTAAGAATTTGGAGGATGCTATGGAATTAGTACGTAGACTAGCATACAGTAGAGCAAAAACAATGTATGCAATGCGGAAATATAAAGGGAAAAGCTTAATTGATTGGGCTGTTTTATGGTTCAAGATGAGCAATGACGCATTTTTCCGGCTATATGGGTTCAATTTCAATCCGTTTGATTATCCGTATTTGTATGACATTGCAAGAGATATTGTTTATGGGGAGTGATATTCTCCAGGAGGTGCCGATGTACAAAAATAACGAGGGCTATCCGGATCCGACCGCAGGACGGGCCATCCGGAAGGCCGATAAGCCGCCGGAGGAAGTAAAAGACTTCCATCGGCTGTTAAATATCATTTGCCGGATGAGCGGAATCCGGATTGTTGGTAAGGTATCAGTGCTGGATAAGAAAGGCAGGAAATGGTGATGACCAGAGCTGAGAGAAGACGGTTGGAAAAACTGACCGGAAATAAACCTGTTGTCTATCAGTATACAGCCGCACAGATCGAAGAGATTAAGCGTCAGGCAGTACAGGCGCAGAAAGAAAAGCTGAAAAAGATTTTGACCGAGGAGTTTGAAGAAAAATGGAAGGCTAAGGAAGCTGCGGTCAATCAGGCAATCGATGAAGAATGGAAACGTCGTGCAGAGCTGCTTGGTGGAACCGATGCTGCAGAACGCATGGAAAAGGTTCTGGGTCTTCTTTTATCGGTGCCGGCGCGAGTCCTGTGTGAGAAATTCCATTGGAAGCCGGTTCGTGATGAGAATGACCGTCGGTCAAAGTTGTTACAGTTTTCAGAAGCGGTTGTTGCTGAGGTAAACAGAATCTGTGGGGATGATTATGCTGACATTCGAGTTTACAGCCAGGAAACATATGAAAAGTGCGGAGTAAAATACGAATTGCAGGATGATGCTGGAGGTGATGCCGTTGGATAAACGGATTTTAAATGATTACATAGATGCCTGCGCCCAGGTAAAGGAAACTAAGGAAGCGTTGCTGAAGCTCCGCAAGGCCAAGAAGCGGCGTGAGCAGGATGCTGTGAAAGGATCCTCGCATGAGTTCCCGTACACGGCTCAGACCTTCCATATCGAGGGGATTGCATATCCGTTGGTACAGGATCCGGGCGAGGAGGACCATCTGGAAGAGATTCTGCGGGAGCGGCTCCGGAATGCTGAGAGGATTAAGCACGACGTGGAAGCGTGGCTGAATACCATACCGATGAGGATGCAGCGGATTATCAAGTATAAGATCTTCGAAGATCTTACATGGGCAGAAGTGGCGAAGCGTATGGGACGTAAGGCAACGGAGCTGAGCGTAAAGAAAGAATATCAGAGATTTATGAATGCGGCTTAAAGTTTGTCCCAAATGTCACACATGTCACGATTGAAAATGTTATAGTGTAGCATGAAGCCAAAGGCGTACAGCTGGCGGCTTCGTCATTTTGATTACCGTTTTGCTTTCATGCGCCGGACAGTGGCAGTCTACTTCATGGTTAAGTTACTGCCTTAACAAAATTCCTCCCACACACGGATCAGGGAGATGAAACCATCATGTGATTGGTGCGAACGGCGCCGCATGGATTACGCATACCTTCTCCCAAAGGTATTCCACCGCCGGGTGTTACAGCCTGGCGGGGGATTTGGTTGGCAGCTACCGATTGCAAACAGCTGTAGCGCGGCTCCACCCGGCTGCGCACTATGGGACGTAACTCAGCGGGAGAGTCCTCGGACTATGGTTCTGAGGTGTCGGAGGTTCGAGCCCTCCTGTCCCGATAATTGGAATCACATTCGCTATTTTCTTTGAAAGTCTCTGTTAAACGCAGGGGCTTTTCTTTATAGCAAAAAAGTATGCAGTGTGATATACTTGTGAAAATACATCTTGAGAAGGAGATAAATATGGCATATTGGTTTACTATACCCGAGCATATAGCGATGCTTCTGATAATGTTATTTTTTATAATAATTGTTGAGGGAATTGTCATTTTTAGACTTTTAAAGTTAAGAAAACAAAAGCATGGTACAGATGAAATAGAAAACAGAATAGAAAGATACAGAGATTTTTGGGGAGAATTTGTAATCTATGTATTAGCAACAAGTGTTGTAGGAATTTTTATCGCAAGCTTGGTGAAAAGGGATAATATAACTTTAGCAGATATAAATAGTTGGGTAAGCATTGTTTTGGGGTTGGTTGCATTGATCGTTGGAATAATATCGTTGTGGCTTAGTTTTTACAATGTTGATCAGGCAAGCAAATCTCAGAATGTTATTGTGCAAACAGCTGAAAACATAAAGGCAACGAGAACAGGATGGCAAGAAATAAATGGAGAATGGTATTATTTTGATTTAGATGGAAAAGTGGTAAGGAATGAATGGAAGAAAAGTGGAAATAATTGGTACCATTTAGGTTTCGATGGAGGTATTGAAAAAAACAAATGTGTTTTTGACAATGGCGTTATATATTATGTAAATGATGATGGAGTTAAAGTAAATAACACATTTGTGGAAATTAATGGAAAAAGGAGATATTTTGGAAAAGATGGAAAGGCCATTATGGATGGTGAAATAGAAATCGATGGCAGGAAGTATGTTTTTAAAGATGGATATGTAGCAAAAGAATAATAGAATTTTTAGAAGGGCCACCCTGTGTGGCTCTTTTCTTATATCCAAAAACAGATAGATTGGAAGGTGAGGTGAGTGGCAAGTGGACATGAAAATTTAATTCCATTTAATAAACGAAGCAAGGACGAAGCTAGGGAATGCGGTCGCAAAGGCGGCAAAGCGTCTGGTGCAGCTAGGCGCAGAAAAGCGGACTTCCGGAAGACGCTCAATGCTCTCCTCACTGCCGAAATAGATAGTCCGGAATGGACACCGCTTCTGCAGGCCCTGGGTGTGGATTCCACTCTGGAAGCGGCGGTCAACATGGCCATGATCAAGCAGGCTTTGCTTGGAGACGTGAAAGCATACATGGCCATTAAGGATGTCCTGGGGCAGACGTCCAAGTCTGATACCGATCTGGAAGAACAGCAGCTCCGCATGGCAGTGGCCAGGGCGAAGATGGGAGCCGACGTGGAGGAAGAGCCGGAGGATGATGGCTTCCTGGATGCATTGAATGAATCCGCAGCTGATGACTGGACTCCGGAAGAACTGAAAGGAGAGGATGGCGATGATGAAGAAGAAACGGCCGATATTTAAGTTTCAGCCATTTTCGAGAAAGCAGCGGAAGATCTTTACCTGGTGGGCGGACAGCAGCCCGGTGAAGGATGCAGCGGGCATCATTGCCGATGGTGCAATCCGATCAGGAAAAACGGTAAGCATGAGCCTGTCTTTTGTCATGTGGGCAATGGCACGGTATGACGGCCAGAATTTTATCATGGCGGGCAAGACCATCAGCTCCTTTAAACGTAACGTGCTGCAGAATCTGAAGCTGATGCTTACCAGCCGCGGGTATCACTGGATTTATCATATTTCCGGGGACTTCCCGAACATGCTGGAGATCAGCAGAAATGGAAAGACGAATTATTTTTACATATTTGGCGGCAAGGACGAAGGTTCCCAAGACCTGGTACAGGGTATCACGGCAGCGGGGGCCTTTTTTGATGAGGTTGCATTGATGCCAGAGAGTTTCGTCAACCAGGCAACGGCTCGCTGCTCTGTAGAGGGATCGACCTGGTGGTTTAATTGCAACCCGGCGGGTCCGATGCACTGGTTTAAACTTAACTGGATTGACAAGCGTAAGAAAAAGCGTCTGTTGTATCTGCACTTCACAATGGATGACAATCTGAGCCTGTCCGAAAAGGTGAAAGAACGGTATCGGAGTATGTACGTTGGTGTTTTCTATCTGCGGTACATCAAGGGCCTGTGGGCGGTAGCTGAAGGTCTGATTTATACGATGCTCACGGATGCTAACCTGTATAGTGATGAGGAGCGGCCGCCGGCATTAAAGAATATAGCCAGCAAGTGCATCACAGTGGATTACGGAACGACAAACCCATGCGTGTTCCTGGAGGTATGGGATGATGGAACAACGCTCTGGATTGACCGGGAGTATCGTTGGGACAGCCGATCAGAAGAAGCGCAGAGAACTGGAAATCCGCAAAAAACGGATGCGCAGTATGCGGATGACATGGAGACGTTCATGGGACCGGAAGATCAGGACTGGTGTGAGATTGTGATTGATCCGTCCGCAGCTTCCTTCATCGCAGAATTGCGTTCTCGTGGATTTTACGTTACAACGGCCAACAATGAAGTTCTGGACGGTATTCGTGTGGTAGGTTCTTTGTTGGCCAGGCGGATGATCCGCATTAATCGGAAGTGTAAGGGCTTGACCGGGGAGATGCGGTCGTATGTCTGGGATGATAAGGCAGCGGAGCGCGGTGAGGAGAAGCCGGTGAAGCAGAAGGACCACGGACCGGACGCACTCCGGTATTACTGTTACACGAAGCTGCCGAAGTGGCGGATCGGAAAATAATTGCGATATCGCAACAAGGAGAGAGACATGTCGAAACGAAGAAACGCCCGTAAATCTCGGGCAGACAAACAAGCGCCCACCGCAACGATGGACGCTTTTTCTAATCCTGCTGCCCGTACGGGCTTCGGGACTATGGATCTTTTGCAGGCTACGGAATACCCGATGACCCGCATGACGCAGAATTATCAGCTGCTCACCAGTCTGTACCGGGAAAACTGGATTGTGCAGAACATCATAGCCACGATCCCGAATGACATTATGCGGAAGTGGTACACCATCAAGTCGGCGGTTGGACCTGATTATATTGATCGCATGACGCGTCTGGAGCAGAAAACACAGATCAGAAAGAAATTGCTTCTGGGGATGTACTGGGGCAGGCTGTACGGTGGGGCAGCAGGCATTGTCTTGATCAAAGGGCACAACGACATGAGTCAGCCGTTGGATCTGAATACGGTAATGCCGGATAGCTTCCTGGGACTACAGATACTGGATCGGTGGTCTGGAATCTTCCCGGAGGGGAGCATGGTATCAGATCCGGAAGATCTGGATTATGGCCTACCAGAGTATTACACGATCCGGGATGAAGAAACTGGCAGCACTGCCGTACGGGTGCATCATAGCCGCGTGATTCGCTTCACTGGTCGGGAACTTCCATGGATGGAGCAGATTGTGGAGCAATACTGGGGAGAGTCGGAGATTGAGGCGGTCTATAGTGAGGTTGTGAAACGGGACAATGTTTCCGCCAATATTGCGGCGCTGACCTTCCGAGCTAACATCAATTATCTGGAGTCGGATGGGTTGGATCAGCTGCTCGGCTCGGCCAACACGAAGGCACAGCAGAATTTCTGGCGGCTTATGCAGGCACAGTCTGTTATGGAGAGTAATTTCGGTACTCGCATCATCAACAAAGGAGACGCGATGCACAACACGCAGTATACCTTTACGGGACTTCCAGATGTGTATGACCGTATGATGATGGATGTGGCCGGAGCTGCCCGCACGCCGGTGACGAAGCTGTTTGGGCGGTCACCCGCAGGAATGAACGCTACAGGAGAGAGTGATCTGAATAATTACTACGACTACATTGATGGCCTGCGAGAGACAGAGCTGAGACCTATTATTGAGCGCTTGCTTCCAATTATGGCATTGGCAGCCTGGGGCGAGATTCCGGATGATCTGGATATCGATTTCCCGCTGATGCAGACACCGGATGCAGAGAAAACAGCAGAGATGGGCGAGCGGAAGACCAATGCAATCCTGGCTGCCTACCAGAATGATCTGATTGACGCAGCTACGGCACTGAAAGAACTCCGCAGCATGGCAGATGAAACCGGGCTTTACAGTCATATTACGGATGAGAGCATCGAGGCAGGAAAAGGAAAAACCTACAGCGATGCCAAGGCCATGCAGGACCCTATGGCCGGGCTTATGATGCCGTCACAGTTTCAGGCGGGATCAGATGACGAAGAGGAGTGATGATCCATGCCGACATTAATCAGGCCGCCGGATAATACGGATGTTACCAGTTACATGCGGCTGCTGTTTCTGAGAGCAGAGCGGGACATCATCAACGAAATCAAGCGCAAGCGTGCATCTGGTTATGTGGATTATGCTGAGGTGGCAGCCTTGGAACGGATTCAGAAGATCCTGCAAGAGCTGGTGGATGAATCCTGGAACTATGTGCCAAAGATGATTGAAAAGATCTTCTATCATTCAGAAAAAGATGCGGCAGGCTACACAAATGCCAGGAGCATTACCGGAGGGAGCCTGTCAGCGGCTCAACTATCCATTGCAGAGCAGTTATCCAACAATCTGCTGGGAGAGATAGGAGAAGCTGCCGCAGGCGCCTATGAGAGTGCTCAGAAGGTGTTTACCATTGCCCGACTGGAAGATGATCCATTTCGGAAAGAGGCGTTGCAGGCGGTACTAAAGAAAGAAGCAGAGGGGAAGCCGTGGATCACCGGGAGTAAATCCTTTGTACAGGAAATGGAAAATCAGGGCATTCCTGTATTCGTTGACAAGCGTGGTCGAAAATGGTCCATGCAGGATTATGGAAACATGGCTGTCCGTACTACAGCTCGTCAGGCACAGGTGGCGGCGCTGCTCACTGCTGATGACTATGATCTATGGCAGATAGTAAAGATTGGAAGCACTTGTCCTGTTTGCGCACCGCTGGAAGGACGCATTTACTCCAAGAGCGGTACGAATCCAGATTATCCGCCGTTGACGGTGGCATTTGGGAAGATTGATCCTTCCGGAAGTAATGACCTGACCAACACCTACCTCAATATCCACCCAAACTGCCTGCACAGCTTGATTAAGTATACCACGATCGGCAAGAGCGCAGAGCGGATCCAGCAGGATAAGGATTTTTCAAGCATCGAAAAGAACCCTCTGAGTCGGGATCCACGAACCAAGAAACAGGTTGAAGCATACCGGGAGAAGCAGAGGAACCGGCAGCAGTTGTACCTGGATATGAAGCAGCACAAGGAATACCGAGTTGTATTGGGAAAAGATATTCCGAAAGACTTTGCCAAGTTCCGTGATCTGAAGTATAATGATCCTGAGAAATGGGAGTACATAAAAGGTCTTAAAGAGTACTTAGAAAAGTATCCATCCAGCAACAAGAAGTATTACAATGTTGCACAAGAATTGAAAAAGCTTGGAATTAAAAATATTGGCGTTCCTCTGCCACCGCAAAAGAAGCAAGCATTTATTCTTCCAGAAGGAAAACATGATCCGTATCATATCATGCATCGTATGATGGAAAGACAGATAACGGATGATGATATTCGCAGTTACATGAACAATGCCCATTGCATGTTTGTGCAGTGGGGAGGAAAACGCCAGGCATTTTATAGTTCTTCTGGTGTGTGCGTAATTACAAAAAGCGGGAAGGACTGGATTTATAAGACGGCGTGGAATAGCACTGATTTTGATGACAGCACATGCACGATTTTGGAGGTGATTCGAAAAAATGGCTTATGATTTAGACTATGAAGCGGACCATTATTGCCCGGTATACAAAAAAGTAATATGCGCAGATTTGTGTTATGACTCCATGATGTGCTTGAATCGTTTTTTTAAGGTGTCATCTACAAAAGAATTGGAAGAAATTGAGAATATTGAAAAGGCACGGGAAATATGTTCCAAGTGCCCTTATAGTCAGGAATAATACCACCAGTCATTAGGCCGGTGGTATTTTTATACTCATTTTTAGTTGCGACGTCGCAACGGGAAGGAGCACACATGCTTGCATATTATGGTTATACGATAAGCCCTAACCAGCTGGAAACTGGAGAGGGCTTTTTGATTTGCAAAAATGTTCCGATCGCACGGACAGGAACTCAGCAATACCTAGGACGCGAGATCGGGCTGACTGGCGCGGAATCTGAGCAGGTCTTTACAGTTTGTAGGTCTTCGGAAGAGGTCTTTTCCGAGACGGCGCTTGCAAGCTTTGAGGGCAAGCCTGTAACGGATAATCACCCGCCGGAGCTTCTCACACCGGATACTGCAACTATGTATCTGAAAGGCCATGCAGAGAATATACGGCATGGTACTGGGGAGTGGCAGGATTTTGTTGTTGCCGACCTGCATATTCAAGACCGTGCACTGATTGATGCAATCCAGCGCGGGAAGCGGGAAATTTCCTGCGGCTATGAGTGTGATTATGTCTGGAATGCGGACGGCACTTATAGCCAGAAAAATATAAGAGGGAATCACATTGCGGTCGTTGAACGGGGGAGAGCCGGAAAGCGGGCCGCAATTTTAGATTCAAATATAATCAAAGAACAGGCCAGAAAACGGCCGGAAAGGAAGCACATGAAGAAACATGGATTGGTTTTTAGTCTCTTCGGGCAGGCTGTGAACGGCAAGAGCCAGGAAGAAATCGAGCAGATGGCTATGGATGCAGCGGCTGCTCTGGATGAGGAGGAAAATGCTGGCGGTCAGACATCTGAGGAAAAGAAGGATGAAGAAAAGCCAGCAGTAAAGGATGCTGCATTTTTTGATGCGCTGGACAAGAAAATCGACCGTCTTCTGGCTGTTGTGGATCAGAAAAGTGCGGATGAGGGCGGCGAGGAAGATCCTATGGATGCCGCAATCAAGAAGCTGGAAGGATCGGAAGAAAAGAAGGCAGGGGATGAAGGGGCATCAGAGGAAGCTAAAGTGGTGCCTGCAGAGGAAATGGACACCGACAATAACGGTTCTATGGACCAGGCAATGGCGGCGGCTATTCTGAAAGCCGCAAGACCGGCTGTAGCAGCTATCTCAGATCCGAAGCAGCGCAAGGCTGTGACGGACGCGCTGATCGGCGCTGTAATGGGCTCTGGTAATGGAGAGAATGATCTTTCCAAGCTCATGAAAACCGTCCAGAAGAACGCCAAGAAAACTGCAGACAGCAAGTCATCTATGGACGAAGCAGCGCTGCAGGCAGCTTATGACAATATGAACCCGCACAAGAAAGCGGAGAATGGAGGTAAGTGATTATGAAAGGACAGGTAATTGGAAAAACTATGCCGTTTGGCTTTGCGGGCAGCTACTCCAGACAGCCGGATATGGTGGTGGATTCCCACCCGCTTGCTGGTGATGCTGCAGTAACTTTCGGCCAGGCTGTAGTGTATGGAACGAGTGGAGCTGTTACTCCGGTAGGAGAAAGTACAGCTGCAGCTGATTTTGTAGGCGTGGCAGCCAGAGAGGTGAAGACAGCGACCAATTACTTAGATCAGAGCGCCGGAGCGTACAATCCGGGCGAGGCTGTATCAGTATTTAAGCGCGGCCGTATCAATGTGCTGTGCCAGAATGGCTCCCCGGCATTTGGTGGTGATGTGTATGTGCGTATCAAGCCGAATACATCCGCTTATCCGAATGCGGTTGTGGGTGGCTTTGAGGCGGTGGCAGACAGCACCAACAGCGTAAAGCTGACCAATGCCAAGTGGAGAGGTCCTGCAGATGTCAATGGTGTAGCAGAACTGAGTATTTTAAACATGATCAATGTGTAAAGAAGGAGGTCCAAAATGGCTTTTAAGAGCGTAGGTACAATGGATTTAGGCACTCATACCGCACAGGGAGCGAGTGCCGCAGCAGGAGGCAATGCTGGAAGATTTGCGATGGATGCGGCAGGCATTGCTTCTGGTCAGGCTTTCCTGACCTCAGAACTTGAAAAAAGAGATATGATGCTCCGCACTCCGCTGACCAGTTTTACTTATGCCCGGGATATTCCGATGCGTGTCGGTGGTGGCTGGGCTGAGACTGTGTCTGCGATGTCTGTAGGATACGGTGTTGCTGGTGGTTCCGGGGATAATCTGGCACATGCTGGTGGCGCAAATGGCATCCCGATGGTACAGGCAAACTTTGACAAGGGCACCTTTAAGACACACATGGTAGCACTGGGTACCCGTGTCATGTGGGCAGATATGCAGCGTGGCAATATGACTGGCCGTAATCTGGATAGCCTGGTGAGAGACGGCGTGCGTTTGACTTATGACAAGCACATGGACGAGAACACTTATGTAGGCTTCCAGCGCCTGGGCACTACCGGTATTATCAACAATCCTGATGTAACAGTGACCAACGCGGCATCAACTGGAACAGAAAGCGGCACCACTTTTGCAAGTAAGACTCCGGATCAGATCCTGGCTGACGTCAATAATGCGATCATCCTCGCATGGGCCGCATCTGAATATGACAACGATGCGATTCCGAATCACATTTTGATGCCGTATGAGCAGTACAACTACCTGACAACCACCAAGGTCAGTGACCAGGCGGAAAAGACCATTCTGACCTTCCTGTTGGATAACAATGTGGCGGCCAAGAATGGCAGTGATCTCTTTATCGGCGGATGCAAATGGTGCAAGGGCGCTGGTGGATCCAGTAAGGACCGCATGGTGGTTTACTGCAACAAGGAGCGTTACCTGGCTATGGATGAGCTGGCATCTCTGACCCGCGCCATGACTGGGCCGAATACAGCACATTTTTGCTTTGATACTGCATATGCAGCAAATCTGTCTGAAACCGAGATGTTTTACGACAATACCATGCTGTATGTAGACGGCATTTAAGGAGGGTGAGAGATGTTTATTATTTCAAAGCGTAATTTTCTGATTCAGATTCCTGGCCGGGCACCGTACCGGATTCCGAAAGACTACATCGGGGAAATTCCGGATGATATTGCGGCACACTGGATGGTCCAGGCTGCGATCTGTTCCGGTATGATCTCGACTCCTGTCGGAAAGAAAGACAACCAGCTGGAGGCGGCTGACGAAGTAGCTGAAGAAAAGGCAGCGGCAACTGATATCCGACCGGATACCCAGAAACCTGCGGAAGACGTGCCGGAAACGGATTCAGAGAATCAGGATACTGCAGCAGGAAAGAAAAGTAGAAAAAGCGCAGAAAAGTAGGGAGGTGGCGGCATGTGGCAGATGAATGAGGCTTTCATGGCGGCAAAGGCCGCGGCGGCTAATGTGCCGGGAGACGGAGAGGCAGGAAGCTACACAGCCGCCATATTCCAGGAAGATTTTCCGCAGTTTCTGGATGCAGAAAAGAACAGCCTGGTGCCGGAGAAAATCCTGGACCAGTTTATTTCCCAGGCAAACAACAGCGTGCTTCCCTCCAGGTGGGGGAGCATGTGGCGTTATGCCGCCGGACTTTACACGGCGCACTTCTCGGCACTGTATCTGCAGACCTATGCTCAGGCATCTGCATCGGCGGCGCAGGCAGCAGCAAGAGCACAGCAGACCGGCGCAGTCAAGTCGGCGACGATGGGGGACACCACCATCAGTTATGATAACAGCGCCATCACTGCCGGGACTGAGAAGTGGGGAGCATGGAACGCAACACAGTATGGACAGCAGCTTGTCACGATGGCGAGATTGGTCGGAATGGGAGGTATGTATGTTATTTGATAATCCGATTTTTGCGGGATGGTATACGGATACAGTCGATATTTACCGCGTGGTAACGGAGCAGAAGGGGAATATTTCTTCACAGGCCCGAAAGAAAATCAACACAGCACCAATACCATGCCGCGTGTACAGTTCCAAGCGTGACGGTCCGGTCTTGACTGGCACGGCAGCAGCTGAGCGGTCAACCGAGAAAATGGCCTGCGATCTGTCTGTAGATATTCAGGCGGGGGATGAACTGGAAGTGATCCGAGGCGGCGGTCTTGGGATACAGGGAAAGCCGGAACGGTATTTTGCCGGAACCCCGCAGGATTATTATGATCCGGTTGGCGGCGCCCTGACACAGCTGCAGCATAAGGAAGTGGGGCTGTTACGGGACAATCTCATCGGATCGGGGAGGTGATGCCAAAATGTCGAGTTTTGGAAGCCAGATGCGGAAACGCCTGGAAGAACTCCGGAAGGCCGGGCAGAATGTACCAAAAATCATGGTAGAAGTGGCTGAGGGGGCGACCATAGAGGCAGTGCGTGTGGCAACAGAAAGCACCCCGCCCAATGGCAGCGCCGCCATTGCCGGAACCAACATGAGAAGCGGAGATCTGGCGCAGCACTGGTCTATAGACAGTATGACCAGTCCGGTTTATTCTGGCGGCAGCGTCCGGACAACGCTGGCCAACCAGGTGCAGTACGCATCCTATGTGAATGACGGGCACCGCGTGGACAAGCACTTTGTTCCGGGACTGATCGTAAATGGTGGTCGGCTGGAAATGGCGCCGGACGGCGTTGACGGTGGTCTGATGGTGGGAACCAAAACGCCATATGTGAAGGGGCTTTATATGAAACAGAAAGGTATCGGAAAGTATCGTTCTGTGGTCCGTTCGGAACTGGAAAAGAGAGTAAAGGAGGCGTTTCAGTGACCTTTACTATTGAGAGTTTATTGGACAGCCTGGCGGGGGTGCTGAAAGGCCAGTATCCAGATTGCCCGGTGTACACCAGTCCAAACCAGCAGGGGACAGAGTTTCCCTGCTTTTTCATTTTCTTCACCACGCCTGTCACGGTAGAGCCGCATATTGGCAACCGGATGCTGAGGGATCTGGGACTGGATATTGTGTTTGTGCAGCAGCGCAATATTGCTTCCAGGAATGTCCAGATTTACGAGGTGGCAGAGTTTCTGGATGAGAAGCTGGAACTGTTTCCTTACACGGATGCAGACGGGAATACAGCGCTGATCCGCACGGAGGAGCGGCAATGGAACGAGGAAGATGATGAACTGCATTATCAGTTTCACATCCGGCAGCGCGTGAGCCTCCCGGAAGATGAAACCAAAATGCGGAAAATGGAGGGAAATTATGCCGGAGTCAAAGACTAAAAGAAGCGTTGCGATGTCGCAACAGAATGAAGTTATGTATCCGACCGAGAAACTTTTAAAGAGTAAACAGTTGGCCGGATATCAGCCGGATTTTGCCAGGGCAATCCTGGTGGAGCCGGCTTATTCTATTCCCGGAGCAAAGAAGCTTCTGGACAAATATCTGAAGGGAGGAAATTAAGACATGGCAGGAGGAATATGGTCAAGTCAGAACAAAATCCAGCCGGGAACCTATATCAACACTCTGTCGCAGGCAAGCACCGCGGTGAATGTGGGAGATAAGGGAATCGTCGCAATCGCGGAACCGCTTTCCTGGGGACCGGTTGGAGTGATTCAGACAATCATTCCTGGTGATGATGTGACACCGTATATCGGCTATGATATCACATCCGATAAAGCGCTGTTTTTACGCGAAATGATGAAGGGCAGCACTTCTGTTTACGGTCCGGCAAAGATTCTGCTTTACCGTCCGGCTGGAACCGGAGGCGCGAAGGCAGCGGCTACGGTCGGAAATCTGACAGCTACTGCGCTTTATACCGGTGTGCGCGGCAATGACATTACAATGGTAGTTTCCGCGGATCCGGATGCGGAAGATACTTTTTCTGTGTCTACGGTGATCGATGGCAGCGTGGTGGATGAGCAGAATGCAAAGACGGTGGCAGACCTGGTAAAAAATGACTGGGTAGAATTTAGCGGTACCGGAGATTTGACTGCATCAGCAGGCGAAGCTTTAATTGGCGGCGTTGATCCTACCGTAGCCACGGCGGATTATTCAAAGTTTCTGACTGCCTTGGAGCCGTACCGGTTTGATATCGTGATCTATGACGGAGCTGAGGCGGTCGTGAAACAGTCTTATGCGGCTTTCGTAAAACGCCTGTCCAATGATGTTGGCAGGAAGTGTCAGGCTGTGATGGCCGATGCGGCAACCTGTGACAGTGAATGGGTTATCTCTGTCGGCAATGGCGTAAAGCTGTCAGATGGAACTGTAATCACGGCACAGCAGGCTACCTGGTGGCTGGGCGGGGCAGAAGCAGGGGCAAAGTACAACCAGTCCCTGACCTATGCGCGGTACCCAGATGCAATTGAAGCGGAGCCGAAGCTGACCTCATCGAAGGTAAACGCGGCAATTCAGGCCGGACAGATCGTGTTTATTGAGGAATTTGATAAAGTGAAGGTCTGCACGGATATCAACACGCTGACTTCATATACAACCACGAAGCAGAAGGAGTTTTCCAAAAACCGTGTTATGCGTGTATTGAATCAGTACTGTAATGATGTTTATAAGGAGTGCGCGGAAAATTATATCGGTGGCGGTATGAACAACAATAAATCCGGACGCGATTTATTTAAAGGCTGGATCATCGGATATCTCAATGAGCTGCAGGCAAATAATGGCATTAAAAATTTTGTTGCGGATGATGTTACTGTAGCTGAGGGAAACGCTACAGATGCCATTACAGTTACGGCGTACATCCAGCCAGTGGACAGCATTGAGAAAATTTATATGACTGTTCCGGTAACAAGAAGCAGCGCAACCACTGAATAAGGAGGCGGGATATGAGTTTTTTACTTGAGCGCGATGCGTTGAATGGTAAATCCGGAAGTGGATTTCTTAAGATTAACGGCGAAAATCATCAGATGTTTGGAATGAAAAAATTCCAGTCAGATGCAGAATTTCAGGAAGAGGATTTCAAGGTAGTTGGAACTACTCTGGTGCAGACAAAAACGACCGGGGTGAAGCTTACCGGAACTATGACTTTATATTATGGATCACCATATTTTTTGAAGCTTCTGGATGAATATCTGAAGACTGGAAAGTTGCCGTACTTTACTATGCAGATCGAGAATGATGATCCATCCACTACAGTCGGGACGCAGACCGTGGTGTATTACAATGTGAAACTTAGTAAATTACCTGTCCAGAAGTTAGATGTAGAATCAAGTGCACTGGATATGGAAGTTGGCTTTTCCTACACAAATATTGAGGTGCTGAACTGGTTCCACGATCCGGAACAGCTGGGAGCGTAAGAAAGGAGAATGAAAATTATGGCAGATATTAAAGCATTTTTATTACCACCGGTCATGGATGAGACCAAAGAGGTTGTGATTACCAAGAGAGCAGTAGATGAGAATGGAAAACCGGTTCCGTTCGTGATCCGTGTGATCGATCAGGCAACCAACAACCGGTTATTGAAGCAGGCTACGAAGAAAAATCGCTCCAATGGCCGTGCGGTTCAGGAACTGGATACGGAACTGTATGGAAAGCTTCTGGTAGGGGCTTGTGTGGTGCAGCCCAATTTTAAGAATGCAGAATTGTGTGCTTATTATAAGACTGTGGATCCGCTGGAAGTTCCAGGCCGTATGCTGACCATGGGGGAGTACAATCTCCTGGTGCGTAAAATCAGGGAGCTCAATGACATCGTTGACAATGATGAAGATCTGGAAGATATCGAGGAAGAAGCAAAAAACTGATTGCGGAAAATACCCTGGATGTGCAGCTGATGCAGAGAATGCTGTGCGACCACGGTATTTTCCCACATGAGGTTATGAACCTTCCACTCCGGGAACGGTTGTTGATGTCGGCGCTAATAACAAAAGAATCAAAAGAACTGGAGGCAATGAGAAAGGGAGGTGCGGTGTAAATGGGTGTGATTAATGAAACCTTGCTTCTGACAGACCAGTTTTCATCCTCTTTCAATACCTTCATTGATCTTGGAAATCGAGCCGTAGCAACTACCACGGCCTTGGACAAGAGCCTTACCCATGCATTGGGAAAATCAGCAGGGGCAACCATTGGAGCAATCCGCGGTTTAGGTGATCAGGCTGCGCAGACGAACCAACTTCTGGAGCAGATCGTTGAGAATCAGCAAAGGCACAAAGAAGAAACCGAGAAAACAGACAATGCCGCCAAAAAACTGCTTGGAACAATTAAGAAGATTGCGGCAGCAAGTGGCGCACTTGCCCTGGCAAAATCTTTTCTCGGTTTTTCTGATGCGCAGGCACAGGTCAATGCCCGTATGAATCTGATCAACGACGGCCAGCAGACAACGGCACAGCTGAATGAGCTGATCTATCAGTCTGCTTTGCGGGCCAAGTCATCGTATTTTGATACTGCGGATGCCGTCAGCAAGATGGGCCTGAATGCGAAAAATGCGTTTTCTTCCAACCAGGAGCTGATTGCCTTTACCGAACAGGTCAACAAGCAGTTTAAAATCGGCGGCGCTTCGGCGCAGGAGCAGAACAACGCCATGGTGCAGCTTACACAGGCAATGGCAGCAGGTGTACTTCGCGGTCAGGATTTGAACTCGATTCTGGCAGCCGCACCGGGAATTGCCAGAGCCATTGAGGAGAGCATGGGCTGGGCATCCGGATCCATAAAGAAATATGCTGAGGATGGCAAGGTCACAGCACAGGTGGTTAAAAATGCCATGCTGGACATGGCTGATCAGACAAACGCAAAGTTTGAGTCTATCCCCATGACGCTGTCCGATGCCATGACTATGGGAAAGAACATCGTGCAGCACGGTGTTCAGAACATGGCGGCACAGTGGAATGAGTTTTTGAATACGGACCGTGGCCAGGAAATCATTGGTGAAGGAATCCAGCTTTTCTCCATGCTTGCGTCTGCTGGTGTCGATGCGTTGTCGGCGATTGGCCGGGGAGCGTTGTGGGTGCATGATAATATGGATTTCATTATTCCGATATTATTGGCGATTGCAGCGGGAATTGCAGTAATGAAAGCTGCATCAACAGCAGAAGCGGCTGCTACAATCGCAGGAAACCTGGCTAAGGCTGCATCATGGGCATTGGCAAACTGGTACATAATTCTCGGAGTTGCGTTGCTTGCCAGTGCCTTGATTGCGGCGCAGCAGTATGGTGCAGGTATGCAGGAAATTGGCGGCGTTGTCGGTGGCGTGTTCGGCTTTATCTATGCTGTTGGTTACAACGTATTTGCATCTCTGTGGAATATTATTGCAACATTCGCAGAATTTTTTGCAAATGTATTTAATGATCCTGTGGCCGCGATTGCACATCTGTTTTCAGGACTTTTGGACACGATCCTTGGAATGGTCCAGACTGCAGCGAGTGCCATCGATGCTCTTCTGGGATCCAATATTTCTGGTGCGATAAATGGCTTCCGTAATGATTTATCATCCTGGGTTGACAGTACCTTTGGAGAAAATGCGGTCCAGATCAAGCGTATGGCCAACCTGGATGTTGGGACGACCATGAAGCAGTGGGGCAGCTACGGCGCTGGCCTTGGTTCTAAACTGGATAACCTGAGCCTGAATGTTTCGGATCTTGCCGGAAGTTTCGGGAATCTGAATTTGGGTGATGGTGCTGGCGGCCTTGGTGATATTGGAAATGTCGGAAAGGTTGGCAGTGTTGGAAAGATTGATAACGATGTGAAATTGTCAGATGAGGATCTGAAACTTTACCGGAATCTGGCTGAGCGGCGTTATATGAACCAGATTGAACTGAAAACGCTGGCTCCCCATATCGAGGTATCAATTCCGGAAAGCGAAGCAAAGAATCTGACCGCACAGGATATTGCGGACAAGCTCCGCGCGCTTCTGATCGAACAGAGTGCGGCGGGAACTGCGGTATCTCACGGATAAGGAGGCGGCTATGGAAAACACAACAGCAATTTATCTGCGCTTTGGCAAAAAGTTGAAGATCCCGGTGAATCCGGAAACGATCGAGATCAAATATCCGAGCAACGATAAAGAGTATGATGTTTTGGGCGTCGGCAAGGTTACAATGCAGCGCCGGCCAGGTCTGAAGGAGGTTTCATGGGAATCTTTCTTTCCGGGAGACCGTTCCGCACCGTATGTCAATACGCAGAGCCGGAAGCCTGGGGAGTATGTGAAGCAGATCGAAAAAGCAATGAAAAATAAGCAGAAGGGGCGGCTCATTATCAGCCGATCCGGCCTGTATGATACCAATATGCGCTGCACCATTGATGAGTTTAAGACCAAAGACAAAGGCGGGGAGCCGGGAGATATCTATTATTCCATTACCCTGAAGGAATACCGGAACTTTTCTCCTCAGACTGTCAGCATTGTGACGCAGCCAGCCACACAGGATACTCCAACCGTACAGGCTTCTGCGGATACAGGTACTAACCGAGCGGTGGAGACGCCAGTGCTGCGGGTAGGAGCGTCCGTGGTTGTAAATGGGGAATACTGTTATGACAGCACCGGAAGCAAGCCGCACGGTACAGCAAACAATCTGAGTACAACTGTGACACGGATTGTTTCAGGCGCGGCCTATCCGGTTCATGTAGGATCATACGGCTGGGTGGCGGAGAGTCAGCTGCAGATAACGGGGTGAGATCATGATCGATAATATATCATTAACGGTTCAGACAGTCAGCAGTGCCCCAGGCGGCGCAACCCAGACGGCCATTGTGGATTATTCGGAAGTAGTCACCAAAATTGAGCTGTCCACCCAGCGGTTTGATGCACCGGCTTCTCTTGCGTTCACGCTTCTGGAAGAATCTGGGATTGCAATCGCGGAAGGGAGCTCTGTGGAGTTTTCGGCAGATGGAATAAAAATGTTTAAAGGCTATGTATTTACTGCGGAGCGGAACCGGGACGGTGAAGTATCTTATACGGCCCGGGATCAGATACGCTATCTGAAAGCCAGCGCAAGCTATTTGTTTCAAAATATGAGCTTGCCGCAGATCATTCAGCGTATTGCCGCAGATTTTGGTCTTGTAGTAGGAAACATGGAAGATTCCGGATATGTTTTCCCATACCTGGACAAAGAAAATGAAACCTGTATGGATATTATTTTCGATGCTCTGTCCCAGACGATTGTACAGACAGGTAAGATTTATAATTTTTACGATGACTGTGGAAAATTGTCTCTCAGGGAAGCGAAGAATATGTATATCCAGACTATGATCGGGGATAAAAGCCTGGTCACGGATTACACCTATAAACGGGACATTGACAGCGATACCTATAACCGGATCAAGCTAGTGCGAAAAAATAAAGAATCCGGTAGGACAGATGCTTATGTGCATGAGGATACCGATACGATCAAGTCCTGGGGACTTTTACAGTATTATGATGAGGTGGACGAAAATCTAAACGAGGCCCAGATTGATGAAATGTGCAAACAGTATCTGCAGTATTACAATCGTGTGCTGCAGACTATCACAATAGATGCTATGGGGATCCCGGGACTGCGTGCGGGCATGATCATTCCGGTGAAAATCGGAGCAATCAGCGAGCTGTCCATGGTGCGGCTGATGCTGACAGAAAAAGTCACGCATACATTTGATGGTGGCGGGCACACCATGAGCATTGAAGTCAAGGATTTTAGCCAGTTGGGAGGAATGTCAGTTGTCTGATTTATTAGGAGTGCTGCAGCAAATCATGCAGGAGAATCAGCAGGCCATGAAACCGACGGAGCTGGCGTTCGGCACGGTAGTATCAGTTGGACCGCTTTCTATTCTGGTGGATAACACAACGGAGCCAAAACCGGAGGCAGGACTGATTCTGACAGATTCCGTGGTCGCGAGATCAGCCAAGATCCAGGGGGGAAGCGGCGGCACCGTTGTTATCAATCCTGGGCTTGCCGCCGGAGACCGCGTGGTGATGCTTCGCGTGCAGCGCGGTCAGCAGTACATCGTGCTGTCAAAAGTACAATAAGGAGGCATTATGGCAACATTACCGGAAGGCGTAGGCCTGGATGTAGAATTATCAGTAGTGGAACAGCCCACGAATACGTTTTTGATTGACTGGAACTCCAAACAGATCGCTGGCCTGGATGACGGCCTGGAAGCAATGCGGCAGGCTGTGGATATCATATTACAGAATGAGCGTTTCCGGTGGCAGATTTATGACAGTAACTTCGGAACAGAGCTGGAAGATCTTCCTGGCGAAGAATACGCATACATAACAAGTGAGCTTCCTCGCAGAGTTGAGGAGGCTTTTTCTGTTGATAGCAGGATTATATCCGTGGATAATTGGTCTTTTCAAGACAGGGGCGGTGGAGTTCTTGCAGTCAGTTTTGAAGTAGTGACTGTTTTCGGAACGGTAAACAAGGAGGTGGCGCTGTGATTGATTTCAATGACGCAAAATATACGCAGAAGAAAATAGAAGCAGAATTACTTAGCAGGGTTCCGGATACGATCGACAAGCGCCAGGGCAGTATGATCCAGACTGCGCTTGGACCTGTGGCCTGGTATCTGGAGGGGATTTACATGTTACTGGCGCAGGTGCAGGAAAATGCTTATGCCGGTAGTGCCGTAGGGGAGTATCTGGACAACATCGTTGCGGAGCGCGGTGTGAGCAGAAAACTGGCAACCTCAGCGCATCGGAAAGGAACCTTTGATATTGAAGTTCCGGAAGGAACTGTTTTTAAGACCATCAATGGAGCCAATTCTGTGCTTTTTGAGGTAGGAGATCAGATAAAAGCATCAGATGGCGCTTATACATATGAGCTTATTTGTTGTAAGCCTGGCCTGATTGGAAACGCCTATTCCGGAAGTATTCTTCCTGTGACACCTGGAACTGGTATCAAAAGCGCGGTGATCGGGGAAATTCTTATACCTGGAACTGCGGATGAAACAGACGAGTCCTTGCGAGCTCGTTTTTTTGAAACCTTTGATGTGACTGCGTTTGGCGGTAACATCGCGGCATACCGGAATGCGATCCTTGCCATTGATGGAGTCGGGGCTGTGCAGGTTTATCCTGCGTGGAAAGGCGGTGGTACAGTATTGTGCAGCATTCTGGACAGTGAACTGACACCGGCAGAGTCTGGCCTTGTAAAGCAGGTACAGGCAACGATATGTCCGACAGAGGAAAGCGGAACTTCCGCATCCGCAAACGGATACGGCATTGCCCCGATCGGTGCGGCTGTAACCATAACTACAGCCACCAACCTTGTGCTGAACATTTCTGCCATGGTGCAGTTTGCTGCAACTGTACAGGCAGGCGTCGAGACTTACCAGGAACAGATTGAGCAGAAAATCCAGGATTATTTGAAATCAGTTTGCGAAAGTTGGGGCAGTGCAATTAAAAGTCAGCGGATAACGTATGTGGTGGCGGTGTATTCTTCCAGAATTGTTGCTGCCATTCTGGAAATTCCCAACATTATCAATGTGACCAATGTTTTGATCAACGGAGAATCAGGAGATCTGATTCTCACAGAGACTGCAGAGCTTCAGCAGATTCCTTCCCTGGGGGTGGTAACAATCAATGGTTGATTTGATGATGATATTGCCGGAGTATTTCCGACCGGTGCTGGAGTTCAAGGAACTTATGAGAACGGATGGCGCAGAACTGGATAACCTGGAGAATGATATCCAAAAGCTCCGTAATAATTTCTATATTCAGACTGCAGATGAGAAATCTATTGTACTAATAGAAAAACAGTTTTCTATCGTGGCAAAGCCTGGAGAGACGATTGAGTATCGTCGACAGCGGCTGTTATCAAAATACAATACAATTGTGCCGTTCTCTATTGGATTTCTTCGTGATCGGCTTCAGGAACTTTTTGGTAGTGATTATACCATGCAGGTCGGTCCAGAAGAATGCACGATTACCATATCGGTTACATCATCCAGATATGGGGCAGTGGATCTTCTATACGATCTTTTGTGGGATATTGTGCCGGCACACATAAAGATTATCGCCAATCAGCAGGTGAACAATTACATCTCCGGAGCATTGACGGCAGCCGGAATCATGTCGGGCACTTTTGTACAGACAATTTAAGGAGGACCCTATGGGCGTATATAAAAAAGCAATTATCACAGATGCAGGCGAAGCACTTCGGGCACGTGCGGTGGCCGGCGAAGCCAGTATGCAGTTTTCTCATGCGAAAACATCAACGTATGTTTATCCGGATGGCACGGATCTGACTAAGCTGACAGATCTGCAGGAAATCAGGCAGACCGTAATTCCGTCCAATGTCCAGATTGCCAACGATACTCTCATCAGCGTGCGGTCACTGTTTGGTAATGAACAGATCAACGAGGCGTATCTGATCCAGAACGTGGGTGTGTATGCTACGGATGGGGAGAATGAAATCTTATTTGCAGTCTGCCAGGCAATCACGCCAGATCAGATGCCAGCATATGACGGAGTGGCGCCATCATCGTTTATCTACAATGTGCAGCTGACGGTGTCGCAGGCAGCACAGATCTTACTCGTGGTTAATACTGCAGGTACCGCAACCACGCAGGACGTCCTGGAGCTGGAACAGAAAAAAGTAAATGGAAATGGCGGGGATATCTCTGAGACGGTGATCGCAGCCACGGAGAAATCTCAGGCCGAATATCCGGTACCGGCAGCAGGAGACAGCGCCAAAACGGTCCTCGGCAAGGTCCAGAAGTTTTTCGGAGATCTCCGGAACTGGATGACGGGTGTGTGCCTGTTGGGGCAGATCGTTAATAACTGCGTGACCGACAACGCTAAGCTGCCGTTATCGGCGGCGCAGGGCAAGGTGTTGATGGACCTTTATAATGTGCTAAACACCAAGACCTCTAAAACCGGTCATACACACGATGATCGGTACTACACGGAGTCAGAGATTAACACTAAAATAGCAGCAATAAACCGTCTTAAGCCATCACTATCTCCAATCATTGGATATTTTTCTGCGTCTGATAGAATCACCCATATTACATGGGATGATAAGTCGAAAAGAATTAAAGTTATGATTGACCGAACAACGTGGGTGTACATCGACGTATCATATTGATAGCTACTGAGCCACACAGAGATACGCCCAGTAAGCGGAAAGCGATGTGACGTAAACACATCCATCGCCAGGTTCTACGGCAAAATTTTTAGATTGACGAATAACTGTAACTGTGCGTATTCCCTTTCCTTTAACCATATAGATAGCTCCATTAGTAGTGATTTCGTTATCTCCTCTGTGAGCCAAAAACAAAATGCCATTTGATTTTGTGATTGGGATCTTGGTTTTTGCGGTCGTAGAAGGCTCACCACAAGATATAACCGGTACTTTATCCTCGGTATTTTTCGCCTTGGTGTTTGGGATGGCACAAAATGGACACAAATTTGGTCGAAATGATTTGGGACGTTAAGAATGCAACCGGTGATATAATCGTTTTATGTGGTTACAAGAGCGATCCAGTGTATCGTTGTGTTGCACTTCATATGATCTATGGTTCCATTAGCATTCCTAGAACCACAGTTGTGTGCAATAATATAAGCACCTTTTCCATCAGCTGAAATATCTGCGGATGTTTCAAACTCAAAACCGTTTCCACTAAATGAAAAATTGAAATATGCTACTGGATATCCAAGTTCTACTTTGATATCTTTGCGTTCCCAAATTTCGAACGTGATAAGACCAGTGCTCCCGGTAATAATTTTACAATTGCCCAGGTTGGTTATGAGTTTTTGCTGGTTGGTGTTTCGCACACTACTGAATTGCCGCCTCCTTCCTCGATACGGTACAATAAAAGTATCAAAATCAAGGAAGGAGTGTGCTGTATGGATAACATGAGGTTACAGGATGAGATACTGGCGAAGCTGATCGGAATATTGGACAAACCGGTGATGCAGATGGTGGAGGCTGCTGTATCGGTGGTGTTGCGTAACTACGATGTCACGCGCAAGGAGACGGCGCTGAGCACAACGGTGGTAGAATTCCCAGAGCTGGATATGTTTCTGAGTCGAATGCGGTACCGGAATTGTAGTCCGGCTACCATCCGGCAGTACAGGGCGACTTTAGTGAGCTTTTTGGCCTACGTCAACAAGTCAGTTGGGGAGATTACGGATGGGGACATCCGAAGCTATTTGGATGATTACGAGCGGGCCCGGCAGGTCAAAAAGCGGACCAAGGACGGCAAGCGCCGGATCATAAGCAGCTTTTTTACTTATCTGCTTAATAATGGGTATCTTCCGCATGGCAACCCCATGGTGCGGGTGGAAGCTATCGAGTATACCAAGACCGTCCGACAGGCTCTGACAGCCCGGGAGGTGGAAAAACTCCGGATTGCCTGCGGCTCTGATGCCAGGGATAATGCTATCCTGGAAATGTTTCTGGCTACGGGATGCCGTGTTAGTGAGGTGGCTAATATGAAAATCGAGGACATCGACATCAAAGAAGAGTGTATTCGAGTACTCGGAAAGGGGGACAAAGAGCGAATTGTATTTCTTGGTGCCAGAGCAATAGAGTTCCTGGAGCAGTATCTGGGGGATCGCAAGAGCGGACCGGTATTCCTTTCTGTTCGGGCGCCGTATCAGGGACTCAAGAAAAATGCCCTGGAAAACATCGTCCGAAAGATCGCAGCGCGGGCGGGAGTAGAAAAGCGGGTATTTCCGCATCTGCTCCGCCACACATTTGCCACGCACGCCTTGAATAAGGGCATGCCGCTGGCGGGTCTGTGCGATCTGATGGGTCACGCCAGCGTAGAGACGACGCGGATCTACGCAAAAAACAGCAGGCAAAAGCTTAAGTATGACTATGATCTGTATGTGTCTGCATAGCCGCAGCTAAAATTTAAGACCGGCGCCGGAGGGGCCTATTGAAGTGCGCCTTCTGGCCGGAGTTTTGCACAGTGACGAAATTGTCTGGAATAGTTATACATGGGACGCTGATGCTCATAAGCAGATAAACACCAAGCGCCTAAGTGGCCGTTTTTCAGTCGATCTTGGTACGTATTGGGATGGGACTGAAAAGCCTTTTTCTATCAGCTTTCCGGAAGATGGGACATATCTGTTATATGTTCGTGTTCACATTGTCGGTGCCAATAAAATGGATGCCGGATCGTCTGTCGTTCTGAGTGGAAACGGAATAACTGCAACTTACCCAGAATCAATACCGTTGGCCAAGGACTGGGATCGTTGGCATTCGGCTGTTTTCATTGTTCCTACTATGTCCGGTACCTACGATTATTCATTAACGGGAAATTTTCAAGGTAGCCGTGCAGATGCAAACTATGGGAGTTCTATATTGTGCAGTGTTTTCAAACTTTCAAGTGCGATTTAACCATTTTTCAGATATAAAATTCCGGTAGATATTACAATGCCTGCAGGAGCATGGGCTAAAGTTATGTAATCAATAGGGATTGCGTTGTATCCGAAATTGTAATGCACTGATGAAGCCAACAATGACCGTAAAAACTATCAACAATATAACGACCACTGGGCTTTACAGCGGGACAATGATTAGTGTTTTAACGGATGCATGGCAAATTTGAATTTTTATATTTCAATCCGACGGCGCTGCTATGGGCTTAATTATTGATGTGATAAAAGGGCTAATGTTTCATGCAAGTAAAAAAGGAAAATCTTTTTCGTGGGTTACAAAGCAGTTATCAGTATAATCAGCTATCATAATTAGATGTATACTTACTCATATTAGCTTGCGGGATTCTAAATTTTTGACCGTCAATCGAAATAACAAGACCAGTTGCATCATCGGCCCAAGTAAACCTTAATCGTTTGCTGATTTTTGTGTTAATCTCTGATTCCGTATAGTACCGATCGTCATGCGTATGACTGGACGGCGCATAAGTACTAGGCTTTCCAGTGATTTTGGACCATGCCATACTGGTCGGAATTTGGCTTGAATCAGCCTTTTTCTGGAGGTTGGTGTTTTGTGTAGCTGCAAGACCTGCATAAAAGCACAATTGTGTCGTATTTTTATACTGATGGGTAAAACACCAACCAGCAAAATACTGAGAATAAAGTACCGGATATACGGTATGGTGAATTCAACACAACCGCAAAAACCAAGATCCCAATTACAAAAAGCACTGGTATATTGATTTTAGCACATCGGGGTAGCCTGGAGCAAACAAGCAATGGAGCCGTTTATATGATTGCAGAGAATGGAGCTCGCAATATAGTTGCTCTTAACCCGTCAGGGAACTTTAAAGTGGAAAATGGTGACGGATATGCTTATGTCACATCATCTGAGACATATTGGGCTTATGTTTACGTAACACGATGATAATTAGTCATTTTGCAATGGCAACCCAAGCTATGGCCGGTGTCAAATTATTTTCACTGGCATTGGCTAGTCTGATGACGAAACCAGTTTTTGATCTATTATCGACAAATGCTGTTATTTTACCGTAGTTCGCGTTTGTTGTACTTGATTCGATACTTACGATTACAATTGGAATAGTATCGAATGGAACTCTAAATACAATTTCTTGATCTGTGATTGTTCCCGGCGCACTTTGCACAGTATTGATATCATATGCAATATTTCTATAAGCTTTTTTCTGGTTGGTGTTTGTCTGCCTACCGGTCAATCAGTCTCCTGCATAACAATTCCAAACAATTCAACTACCGTGCAAAACTCCGGCCGCAAAGCGCACTTTAACAGGCCCCTCCGGGACCGGTATTAAATTTTAGCTGCAGCTATGCAGACACATACAAATCGTAATCGTATTTAAGCTTTTGCCTACTGTTTTTAGCGTAGATCCGCGTCGTCTCCACCGATGCGTGCCCCATCAGATCACAGAGACCAGCCAAAGGCATGCCTTTGTTAAGTGCATGTGTCGCGAACGTGTGCCGAAGCAAGTGCGGGAATACTCTCTTATCTATTCCCGCACGCTTTGCGATGCCACGGATGATGTTTTCTAGGGCATTCTTCTTCACGCCCTGGTACGGCGCCCGCACCGACAAAAAGACCGGTCCGCTCTTGCGATCACCCAGATACTGCTCCAAAAACTCTATGGCCCGGGCTCCCAGAAACACAATCCTCTCTTTATCACCCTTACCTAACACCCTGATGCACTCCTCTTTAATGTCGATGTCCTCTATCCGCATATTGGCCACCTCGCTCACACGGCAGCCGGTTGCTAAAAACATCTCTAATATTGCGTTATCCCTGGCATCTGATCCGCACGCAATCCGGAGCTTTTCTACTTCTCTGGCCGTGAGGGCCTGCCGGACGGTCTTGGTGTACTCGATAGCCTCGACCCTCACCATCGGGTTACCGTGTGGGAGGTATCCGTTGTTAAGCAGGTAAGTAAAAAAGCTGCTTATAATGCGGCGCTTGCCGTCCTTGGTGCGCTTTTTGACCTGCCTAACACGCTCGTAGTCGTCCAGATAGCTCCGGATGTCTCCGTCTGTGATCTGACCGACCGGTTTGTTGACGTAGGCCAAAAAACTCACTAGGGTGGCACGGTACTGGGTAATGGTGGCCGCGCTACAGTTACGGTACTGCATCCGGCTCAAAAACATGTCAAGCTCTGGAAACTCCACCACCGTCGTGCTCAATGACGTCTCTTTACGTGTCACGTCGTAATTGCGTAATACGACCGACACCGCCGCCTCCACCATTTGCATCATTGGTTTGTCCAGGATCCCGATCAACTTTGCCAGGATTTCATCTTGTAGTCTCGCATTATCCATATAACCCGCTCCTTTCCGGTATTTGATACTTCAATTATACCGAAAAAGTGTCGTGCCGCCATGCTCCAATACTGTGCGAAACACCAAGAGCCTAAATATTGGCAAACACGAAAATACAATTACCCTTATCAACAACAAAATCAACACCATATTGCCACCAGGGAAGAAAATAATTCCAGTAATATCTTTTACCGCAAAGATATCTGGATTGTATCTATGCTATCCGAATATAAGATTCAAATGTCCGAGTGGTTATAACGTTACGTTTAAAATATCGGAAAACACAGATTCAGAATATGAATTAGGCGCTTATGAAGATTCCTTCGTTATTTCTCCATGCGGATATTGCTCTTCCGGATATGGTAAACCTAAAGTTTTAGAAGTTGGTAAAACTTATTATGTTTTGGCACAAACTACATATACCGAAGCGATCACTTTGCAATATATGAGCATGACAACAGTTTTGATAAAAGAATATTTCTAAAGATATGTTATTTTATTTTTATCCAGCCGACATGCGGAGTGTTAGAAACGTAATGCCTTATGTATAGTTCACCATGTGCAGTTACATATAAGATTGCTCTATATCCTGACATAATGCCGAATACAAGCATTGTCCCAAAACCCCAAATATTTTTACCAATGTCATAAGCGAACTCTGAATGTACGTTTTGTACTGAAAAAAAATGAACGCCTATCGGCAATGATGCAATAAAATTATCTTTGGTTTCGTCTGTTTTGTAATGTTCATAATGCGTACTTAGGCTCTTGGTGTTTAGCACATTATAAAGGTCCATCAGAGCCTTGCCCTGTGCCGCCGAAAGCGGCAGCTTTGCATTGTCCGTCACGCAGTTATTTACGATCTGCCCCAGCATGCAAACGCCGGTCATCCAGTTTTTGATATCGCTAAAAAACTTCCGGGTTTTGCCTAAAAACACCTTTGTGCTGTCACCAGCTGCAGGCACCGGATACTCTGCTGCAGGCTCCTCTGCAGATGTGATCACGGTGTCGGAGATGTCGCCGCCGGAGGCTGATGCTTTGCTGTCATCCAGATCTTTCAGTGCCTGGTCAATCTTTTCCGTATTCTCATTGATTTTGTTGACATCAACAAAATCATTCTCTTCCGGCAAATTCAAGCCGTAGTTTTCTGTTGTTGTCATCGTCTTTCTCCCTCCTGCCATTTGGCATCTTCGTGCAGGCCCAGCCAAGTCTCAGACTGCAAGCTTCCCCACGTAAGACTCTCGAATCGTTTCCAGCGATTAAATACCACATACACATCCCGAATCATGTTGGCCGGGACCATGTTGTTGACGATTTCCTTGACATTATCCGTCAGCCGGACCGATGCCAGTTTAACGCCAACATGTACGGTATAATCTGCCGCATCTACCAGCAAAACATAGTTCTGAGCACCGCCGCACAGTACATTTAACACCTCGATCAGCTTGTTTTGTGTGTACGGCGTATTCGCAACAAAATATCCTTTTATGCGGCGCTGCCGATCTTCCAGCGTGTCATCTGGCAATGGCCGGATGCCTAACATGCTTTCAAGCTTCTCGCACTCTTCCTCATTCATCATTGAGAGATAACGGTTACTCATAAGGTTGTTGGCTGCCGCCCACAGTTTTTTTAGCTCAATATTTGCCGCCTTGTCGATCTCCCGAAACTCTTTCATAGTCTGAATATGTTCTGGCCAGTACAGACTAATGTCACGGCTGTAATCCTCAATCCGCAATGACCATCACCTCCAACTCATCAAATACCGGGATTTCATCCGCAGTAAGGGCAAGATTTGCACCGGCATCATTGAGCTGTGTGCCTGTGATATCTACCACACCCACAACGTCCAATATGGACGCTTCCAGCTTCGAGATATACACGATTAATGATTCGGAATCTTCCCAGCCTTTTGCAAGTTCTGCAAGATATTCCTTTGCCTTTTCTTCCAACGATTCTTTGAGTGTTTCATAACTGTATCCAGTGCCAAACTGGATCGACGTTTTGATGCTCACCTTTTTCTCATCTACCGCCACAGCTGTAAAGTCATGTCCAATCGGTGCAATACCGTAACCAGTTGAGGGCATGGCGCAAAACTGTTCTTGTACCTGACTGATCAGATACTCAGACGGGGCACGGAATGCTGATGAGATCAACACCGCCTTGACCGTCCCGCCGCCATTCCATACCGGGTAAATCTTTGCACCGCCGATTCCAGCCACAGCTTTCAGCTGCTCTTTATATGCGGCGATATTGCCAGCAAACGAGGTAGAGGTGAATGACTCAAGATATCGTTTATAAAATGCATCACGATCCTCGTAGTCTTCTCCCGGTGTCAGGAGCTCCACGATAGAGCACTGTGACAGCCCCTCAACAAAATCAATCATGGTGACATCGCCAAGAAGCCCATTCGGACCACTTCCGGATTCCTCACAGACCAGCCGGTAGCCGTTACTCAGTTTCTCAGCTACGACATAGTTATAAGCCTTTAAGTTTACTCGCGTCCCGATCGGCAACTCCACATCTGCCGTTGCACGGACTTCTGCATATGTAGCTTTTTTCGGAGTTAATCCCCGGTCTGCAGCAATCAGCTTTAAGTGCTCATAATCTGCAGTCTCTGCATGCGCCTGTTCGCTGATATAATCCATCTGGATATAAATCTTTTCGAGTTCATACGCCAGCGCAGCCAGGGCATTAAAGACAAGCGATCCCTCTGTCTTTATGACATCATTGCTTACGTTTCCCTGTTCCCTGGCAAGGATTGCGCTGTATGTTTCATCACTATATGCTGACATCGTACTCCTCCTTTGTCTCCTGCCCCAGTGTTGTCTCGACCGCGAACGATACCTTCATACCGGATCCAGACCGTTCAAAGTTATAATCCTTAATCCCGGTAATCCATGCATTCACTTTTAACGCTTCCTCAATTTCATCACGCAGATCCACCTCCAGATATTCGTCCGGAAGCGCCTGACCGACATACTGTTCCATGTCAGCTCCGTAATCCCATGAGTAAATCGGGTACCGAAAACGCTGCGTATGCATGCAGCACCACACCCAGGTCTTGATTGCATCGATGCCCTCCACAATCTTTCCTGTCAGCTGACCGGTTGCAAAGTCAATCTCATATTCCCGCGGTATTTCGATTGTTGCGCTCGAATTCTGCGCAGCCTGTTGGACCACTGAGAGATAACTCGGTAAAATGCTCATCCGCCACTCACCACCCTGTCTAAGATCACATATCTGGTTGCAGAGAGCTGATAAACCACAACAATATCGCCTGCTGCCAGCGGGGCGCTATATGCGCTTTTATCCTGATGACTGTCTGACACTAATACAGCTGTGCATACCGGCTTTAAAAGTCTGTCTGGAATGTACAGATCTTCCCCTGCCAGTGGAAGATCTCCGATACTGCACGAATTGGGTCCCGTCATGGTCGCAAGCTGGATGCCCGGTCCGTTTGCCGCCGTGCCTTGTTCGCGCATCACTCCAACAATCTGTGTGTAAGGATCTATCATTTGCTCTCCCCCTTTTCTGTTTCAATGTCCTTCTCATCCATAAGCTGCTCAAACGACAACTCCAGATCCATCGTATACACACCGCCCTGCCAGGTGTGTTTATCACTCTTGATCCAGTATTTGCCCGACAGCCCTGTCGCGGCATCCTTGACTACCACAGAGTAACCAGATAAGCAATTGCTATCTCCGATTGCAGACACCGAGATATTCTGCTTCGGAGTGGTTTTGAGCATGTTTTTTGCCGCCGTGGTAGGATCCACGCCTTTTTCCACCTCGTAAACATCTGCAAAGATCCCGAACAAATAGGTACTCGGATCATCTGACACTTCCCCGACCTGCTTGCCCTTATCATCATAAATCCTGATCACATTTTTAATTCCGTCCATGCTCTCCGATATGGATGCACTGGTAATGTTAAGATCATCTGATAAAGTAAAATTACCCACAGTATAAATTGCAGGCCACACCCCGAATTCCCGCTGCCAGATCATCGGCAAGTAGCGTTTTCCAGTCATCCGGAAAGCCTGCGTATAAGCGCCAAGGATAATGTCATAGTAGGATGTGGAATCACATATCATAGATTTTATGTTGATCCCGGTCGGCTCCAGATGGTTGTATGGGACCCCTATGTCCCCAAGCACCTGTGCTGCGATTGCTTCTGGAGTCTGGTTTTTGAAGTTATACCGACCATTTGATTCCAGAAGATTTTTCATCATATCATAAGCGGTATAGGTGATAGTCCCAATCTCAGACGACCGCTCAATCGCAAAGATCTGTCCATAGAACAATTCCTCCGAGCTTCCCTGGAATGCCACATAATTCCCCGTGCTTATAGCCGGGATCCGTAGATTTTCGTCATATGGATTATTTAAAACCGCAAACTCCAAAGAACGCCCGGCACTCATGACATTCCCGGACCATGATGTACTTTCTATGGCATCTGACAGGTCATAGCTTACATTCTGATTTGGTTTTATCAGTGTCAGAATCATGACGCACCTCCCGGAATGGTGAGCACTTGCCCCGGTTTAATCAGGTTCGGATTGCTCCCAATAATGCTTTTATTCTGCTCATAAATAGCCTGCCAGTTCGCGGATCCTGTCAGCTTCCTTGCGATTGCGCTAAGACAATCGCCACTTTTTACTGTATAGGTCTGCGTAGCAGCTGCTGCAGGCTGATCTCTCGCCGCCGTCTCTGCGGCTGGTGCTGCAGGTACTTCCTTTACCAAAGTCGACACAGGTATGCTCACATGGCGATACTCCTTCATGGTCAGTGTATAGGCGATATCTCCTGTGCCGTCATTCTCACCCCACTCAAAATTCTCGATTGTGACATAGAGATTAATATCGGTCCCTGTGATCGTCAGCTTTACCTTTCCAGCCTGCTGCATGGTTTCAATTTTCTTCACCATTGCCTTTGGCTTGTCTGGCCTGCCATCACAGTAGCTTTCATCGCGTCGGTATGGAAAAAAGCTGGAAAAGCTGATCTGTTTCAGTTTTCTTTTTCCGATCAGATTTACCTCGCCAAGATTGCATACAGTCACAGATGTATTTGACTGCTCCGATGTAACTGTGTACTCAGACGGCAAAACCGGGATTCTCACCCGGCTGCCGTTACCTTTAAGCCATATCTGCAACGCTCACACCTCCCATGTTCCCGGCCGCTGCCTGAATCTTCCGAAAAAGCGCATCTGCAATGCGGTCAATATCGGATTCCTCACGGATTACAACCTGATCGGCAATCTTCGGCACATTAATAGTTACATTGCGGCCACCTTTTGCCATTTGCATTGATACATCATGCGGGTAGATTCTCGTGCCTCTTGGCAGATCAATAATTTCGCCACCTTTTTCGTGCACCTGTACCAGACCGCCACTCCATGAAGAATCACCTTTCGCACGGCCAACAACATGTTTGGTTTTGACCGTCTGTGTCTTATCACCGGCTCCTGTAATGCTTTTTACGCCATCAACGATATTACTCACAAAGCCCGCAATGCCATCGATTAATCCAACGATTGTGTCATAAATTCCCTCGAAGACCTGCACAACACCGTCCCATGCCCTGGACCAATCTCCTGTAAATACCCCAGTAACAAAATCGATTAAGCCGCCGAACGTTTCGATAATGCCGCTGACAGCATCAACAATTCCTGGCAACAATCCACCGAATGCAGATAGCGCTATACCGGCTGCTGCAGCAATACCATTTCCAATTTTGTCTATTACTATTGGGCCAAATTCTTTTATGATATCCAGCGCTGGTTGCAGCATTTCCTTTAATCTTCCTACGCTTTCCTGCAATCTCACAAATGTCTGTGGCATTGCACTCATGCCCTTTTTAAAGGTATCAAAATGCGTTTTTACAGAAATGACAACAACGATGAGTGCCGCAATTCCAGCAAGCACAATTGCTACCGGCGATGTGAGCCCTGCGATTGCAACCTTTGCAAGCCCTCCGGCTGTATGCAGCGCCTTGAATCCTCCAGCTGCCTTTGATGCAATACCAATAAATTTGTTAACGCCAACACCGACCTTTCCGATCGTGCTGACAACCTTACCAAATCCTAAAAGTGCAGGTCCTACCGCTGCGGCCATTGCCGCCCACTTCACAATCTGCTGTTGCTGGACTGGGTCCATCTGGTTGAACTTATCAATCAGACCGGTTATCTTCTCAACAAACGGAGTGACGGCATTCGCCACCGTATCACCCACCGTATACTTAAATACGTCAAATGATGATTTCAGTTTTTCCACCGCTCCACCGGGGCCAGATAAAAGCGCATTTGCCATATCCGTAGCTGCTCCGGAAGACTCCTCCAAGCCCTTCGAATATTCCGCAAACGTATCTGGAGACTGCTCAATCAGAGTCATCCATTTTCCCATCTGATTCTTTCCAAAAATCGCAGCCGCGGCTGACATTTTTTCCTGATCAGACAGCTTTGCAAAGGATTCATGCAATTTCTTTTGCATAGTCTGCATGTCATCCATCTTTCCATTTGTATCAAAAAAAGACAGGCCAAGCTGTTTCATAGCTGTCCTGCCCTCCTTTGCCGGAGACGCAAGCCTTGCAAGGCCAGTCTTTAATGCTGTAGCACCCTCAGCTCCAGATACTCCGGCATCTCCAAATACGTCCGTAACAACGGCCAAATCTTTGAACGACCATCCGACAGAATCCAGCATCGGACCGGCAACTGACATAGAATCAAATAGATCTTGAACAGTCGTATTTGCCTGAGCTTGTGCCTTTGCAAGCATATCTGCTGTCTCATTTGCCTTTAATCCCTGATCAGAAAATATCTTCATGGCATTTCCAACGCCACCTGTTACCACTGATAAGTCTGTTGCGGTTCCTGCAGCAAGATCCATAGCAGGTGCAATCATGTCAGCGGCTTGCGCAGCGTCAAAACCTTGTCTCGCAAAGTTCAGCGCTGCATCTGCAGCATCCTGCATTCCATATACAGAGTTGGCTGCTGCTGTCTTAATGGAACTCTCCAGAAGCTTCGCTTCTGCGTCACTGGATCCCATCGTCTGCTGTACCAGTTTCAACGATTTATCAACAGATCCAAACTCATTTGCTGCCATTGCTCCAAGGCCTACGAGCGGCGCTGTCACGGTGGCCGTCAGGGCTTTTCCCATTCCAGCCACACCATCGCCGAACTTTGACACACTTTTCCATGCGTTCTGTGCCTTCTTGGTACCTGCAGTCATGGTCTCGATGGACTTATTAAAGGATGACGTGAAATCATCGACCAGGCTGAATATAACATCTATTTTCCTTTTCGCCATTTCCACTCCTTCTAAAGATTGTTCTTATTTAACAACCCGTTTATCTTTTCTTCCATCAGTTGCGGGTACTTCGTTTCATACTCCTGCCTTGTCCGCTCTGCGTAGTGCTTTCCCGGTACAAAGCCTCCTGTATAATGGCCGTGAAAATCATATTTCGCATGACCATTTTCTACCAAATGAAAATGCGGCGCACGGTTTGTGCTTGTAACAAAATGGCTGTTTCCTTCTTTTGCTCCGGACACCTTCCATTTTTTGATTTTGTCCGAATAGGTGCCTGGCATTTTTGCGTCTACGTCTTCTCCAAACTTTTCCGCAATATCAAACAGCGCATCTGATGCTTCTTTCGGGTATTCCTGTACAAGCTTTTTCATGTCTGCTGCCAGCTCATCCGCACCTTTTATATCCAGCTTTATCACCGTACCACCGCCTTTCTATTGGAGATTCTTGTATGCTTCCGCTTCCACTTCCACAAACGCCCGGATCACCTGCTTGTCCGACTCGTGCGCATCAAAAAATACCGATGGAGGCCAGTTGTGATTACTAAACAAGTAATACATTAGACTAAAGTCCCCATCGGTATTGATCAGTTTTTTACCTCTTTAACCGTATCCTCTTCGTCATCCTCTTCGTCATCAAGAAATCCCGAGATATCAGCAATGGCTTTGAATACGTCCACCAGTTCGCCGCCTGGGAAAAGAATCTTTGCCAGTTCCACCGGACTAGCAGCTCCAAAGTGTGCCTGAAGGTCTTTATCTTTCAATGACGGCTCCACAACACCTTCGACAACAACCAGCGCCTGCGCCCGGAATACCTTGCTAATATCGGTCATGCCCTTCTTTCCTCTCGAGGTTGCCATCAGCTCCGTATACTGGTCTCCTGACAGTGCTTTAACTTTAACGGTTACTTTCTCGCCCAGAAGTTCCGACAGTCTCGCCGCCGGTGCTTCTGCGGTCGGGACTTCCTTCATCTTGTCCCGATCCAGTTTCATAAGCATTTCGATAGATAATTTAGACATAGTTTTTCTCCTTACACATCAATGTAGTCAAGGAAATCCCAATCCTCAAAAGTAAAGTTGTAGGATTCCTCACCAAGTTTCTCAGCTTCCCAATCAAGCAGACTCGTCTTATCCGGCTTGCAGTCGTAAAGAACGACACGTTCAGCGCCAAATGCATCCGGATCCTCCAGCTTGGAAATAATCTTATAGCTTGGAGTCTCTCCGCGCTTAATCTTATCAGAAATTTTTTTTGCAATGTTGGAGCGCACATGATGCAGCTTTACAGTAGCTTTACCCTCCATCTTTGTCATTTTCTTACCACTGACTAAATGCCGGCAACGCGAAACATCACCATAAGTGATATCTACCGCAGCCGTGCAGGATATTACCTCTCCAAGATAATCGTCATCAAACCACACCTCGCCCCAGGTGCCGTTGATGTCTCTGTTTGAAGGAAATTCTTTCATGCTCTACCTCCTTAAATAGTAATCTGGATATCTACGTCCTCAATAGCATCCAGAAGCACAACGGTAGCCTTCAGGAATACATGAGATCCCGTGTTGGCCTTCTTTACTTCGTCATCTGACAGGTCTGTCGGTTTCTTAGTCTCACTGCCTACTGTGACATCCTTGCCAAGGCTTACCAGATAATTGCGCTGCGCTGCAACATCGATCTCGATACTTCCAGACTCGATCGTGCCCGCTGTTGCCAGAGTCTGGAAATACACATTGACTGCCGTAATCATCAGGCACTTGTTATCGTAGCTGTTAGAATACTTCCCGATGTAGCTGTCCTGCAGTGTGGTCTGGATATCAGTCTTAATGATGTCCATATCTTCCACAAGTTTAATCTTTTTAAAAGAATCTCCCTTTGTACCGGTCGCAGTCGTGAAGGACGTAACCGCACGATTCAGTTTCACCTTCTCACCGTCCCAGAATGCAAACAGCTTTCCGGCACCCACAGCGGTATCCATCTCACTCTTCCTCATACGGTCAACATCGTCAAAATCTTTCAGCGGCGCATAGGTCGCAGAAATCGTAGTATCCGTGCCCGCCAGAAGCCCCGCAATGCGCGGTGTAGTCTGTTCCGGGGCGTAGGTGGTAGTCTCTCCGTCTGACACCTTATAGAGCGTAGATACCCAGTTAATCACGCCCTCGCAATCTGCCGAATCCAGTTCTGGAAGCACTGCCTTAATCATATTTCCATTCTCACGCTGAGTTTTTACCCAGGATGCAACATCAGAAGCTTTCCCATCTGTCTTCACGGTCGGGATCGCCATCCACTGGAAATTCTCTGTCTCGAAGTACTCCATCATATCCGTGTAAAGGGTATCCTTGTTTTCCTCAGCCGCAGACATGATATACACAATCACCTTTGACGGTGCGCTATTGTATCCGATCAGCGCATCTTTGATGTGCTGCTGGTTTGCCGCGCTCAGGTCAGACGGCACATCGGTGACATCTCTGACCGTGATAATTTTCTCTTTTGAGGTTGCCGTTGCATCTCTTAAGACAAGTGCAACAATTCCCCTCGTTCCGCGCTCGATAACGCTAGCTGCCTTTTCTGTAAATTCCAGCGTAAGGCTCGGTGCTTTTAAAGTAGCCATTTAATCTCCTTTCGCAACAACGTTTGTGTGTAACTGTTCCATTATCTCTTCCGTGCTTTCCTGATGTGTATCTTCCCACCAGTCGAGCGCAAAAGAAATCTGGAGTATGTTGTTCTGCTCTCCGATATATTCGTGGTCATAATCCAGCACAAGGAGGTTCCGGTTGTTAATCTCCATGTTCATTCCAAATGTATCTGCGATATTCTCAACCTTTTCCAAATTGTCCACCTGATCAGGAATGCGCTGAACGTAAGTGATCATAACTGTGCAGCCTTTATGACGCATGTTCCGCGTCTGTCTCCGAATGCTTGTCGGTATGCACTCCACAAAAAAATAAGGAGGCACCGCTTTATCCACAGTGTCGTTACCGTACCGCGTAATATTCGGATATGCAGACTGCAATATCCGGTTTGTGCTCCGGATTACATCAGAATAACGGATTTTATCCATGCTCAGTCTCCTTTACGGCATGATCCATGCTCTCCGTGCAGTTCAGTTCGAGGTAATAGCAATCTTCGACCGGATTTGTGATGGAATTAATCTGAAACTGCCGTCCCTGATAGCGGATTACGTCTTTTTCCGTCACATCAGTATAACGAATGGTAATCTTATAGAGCTGGCTATTAGTCTCTTTGTAGTATTCCAGCTGTTCCGTGCCTCTGGCCGGTCGAATCTCCGCCCAAACGGTTTTCAGCGGCGCCAAGACATTAACTGTATTTCCAAGGGAATCCTCTGAATTCTGATAGCGCATAATCTCCACGCGGCGCTTTAGCCTTCCTGGATTAATCCCCTTAACTTGTGCCATCTGTCTCCTCCTTCATGGAGTACCGCATCTGAAGCTGTAAGATGATTGACTGGAATGTGTATTCCATCCGTTTCTTTAACTGCTGCTCTGACTGCATCAGTTCTCGGTTGTCGTACATATTCTGCACGGCTGCGGCAAGGAGAATATTGGCCGTGCTGTTGGTATCGTCATACTCTCCCACAGCATTTTTAATATACTCCTTGCCAGCTTCCAGCATGGTCTGAATCAGATCATCATCTTCGTCTCCGTCGACTCTTAAATATTTCTTGATCTCTTCCAGGCCCATATCTTACACTCCTTATGATCCGGATACAGTGTCATCCGTGATGGAAATCATGCCGTTCACAAATGCCTTTGTATCCTTCGCCTTAACATCCATGCGCAGGATACCACGGAACAGGGTCATGTCGTTTTCGAACGCATTAAATCCGGTCACGCTCGCCACCTGAGATGCAATGATTGAGATCTGGTTCCGGTTAAATACCTTAATACCCTCTTTCAGGTCTCCGCAAATCATCGGAATTTTTCTGGTTTTTGCAGTAGCTACATCTGACTTCAAAATAGAGTTCGGCACAACCATGATTGGCACATTAGTGGTACCCACTGCCAGCACGTTCTTGATTGGAGAGGTCTGGTCTGCATTCGCTTTCAACAGATAACGGCCATTAGTATCCTTTAAAGTATCCAACCAATTCAGGCCATCATCATTGGTGATAATTTTAGAAGTGTCGCGGAACGCAGAACCGAGTTCTACATTGATCACCTTTTTCAGGCCGTCCAGATCTTTCAGGTCAGTCGCACTGCCATTCTGCATAATTTCCAGAATCAGGCGGTTTCTTGTTGCATTGTCTGCATCTCCAAGCCACTTAATCAGAGCATTGGTAATGTTTGCATCAGAATCTGCCAGCAGCTCATTGGATACCGGCATCCATCCAGCATATTTTTCAATGGCATAGGTAATCTGCTCGTACTTCGGTCCTGCTACGTTGCCAATTGCTGCGCCCTCTGCCACCTTGGCAAATCCAGTCTGTGAAGCTCTGGACTGGTAGGTTCTTGTTCCGGAGTTAGTCGAAACATTCTCAGTGTCCACCAGCGACTGCAAAGAGAATGTTTCCTCTCTGTAGCGGTTGATCTCGGTCTGAATATCTTCCGGAACAGTGTAACCACCGTCTGCTTTTGAGCCTTCGGTGTTCGCGGTTGCATTGCGGAAGTAATGTCTCGCCGCATCTGCGAAGTCGTGAACAGCATGGTTGAAATTTAAGTTTACCGGTCTCAAGTCACCGTTGTTTACTGGATTCTGTCCATTGTTTCCCGGTTCCTGTACCGGCTCAGGATCTTCAATATCTTTTAACAGATCAAAACGGTCCTGCAGCTTCTGCAATTCTGCTTTCGCTGTCTTCGCCTCATCCAGCTTTCCTTCATTTGCCAGGTCAATCACTTTCTTTTTCTGGTCATTGATCTGATTCAGTAACTCAAGCAATTTCTTGTTCATGTGTTATTCTCCCTTCTTTTTGTCATTTTGGGTATCTGTACCTAGTTTTTTGCCTTATGGCAGGGCATAAAAATAACACGCATCTCTGCGTGCTTATGACTATTTATAAGTTTTAAATAACTTTGTTGCACTTTGGACACCGCCTCACATATCTGCCATACTGGCCAGATGCACGGCTCCAATGCTTACGGTACTGATGCTTGCAATACCGCTGTTTAAACCAGGTCAATACGTTCATGGATGACTCCTCTCTGCCGATGCAGCTCACACTCCGAAAAGGTCAAGATCTTTCAGAAGATCATCTTTAATCTTTGCATCGTCCTTCTTTTTCTGCATGGCAGCCTCATACTCTTTTTTCATTTCAGGAGTTACCGCCATCATCCCTTCCGCATTGGTCATCTGCGGCGTATTTTCTGCGATTTCATCGATAAATCCAAGTTCCACCGCTTTTTCCGCAGTCAGCCAGGTTTCTTCGTTCATCATCTTCAAAATTTCCGCCTTGGTCTTGCCCGTCTTTGCTACGTAAGCGCTTGCCAGTGCCTCATCATAGGTTTTAAGCGTGTCCGCCATCTTTTCCATATCCTGATGGTTTCCCGATACCCGCCCAGCTGATACACAATGAATCATAAGCATCCCGATCGGGGAAATCTTGCTGTGTCCTGCCATCGCAATAACAGATGCAGCGGATGCGGCCAGAGATTCCACCTCAATGTCCACATCATTCCGCTCTCTAAGCATGGCAAACATTTCCTGTCCCGCCATCACCTCGCCGCCTCCGGAATTGATTTTTACTTGCAGTCGATCCCCCTTAGGCAGATCTGCAAGTGCTTTCTGGACATCGCCCGGAGTGCTACACTCGATGCCAAACCAGTCATAAATATCTTTCCAGTCGTTTCCAACGATGTCTCCGTTAATCTTTAAAATCATGTTCCTGTTCCTCCTTTCCCGCTTATTCCGTATGCCGCCCCGACTGAATCAAGCGGCACATAGTTCCCGTTGACAATCAGCCGGTCACCGCCCTCCTGCGAAGGCAGATCCAGATAATGCCGCCCTTCATTCGGCGTGTAAATACCGTTCTGAACAGCAGAAGTAATCGTTTTCATCTGTGTTTCTGCGTTTGCACGCAAAAGCACCTTTTCATTGAATTTATAAACCAGCCCAGCTGCACGCTGTTCTTCTGTCAAACATTTGTAGTTAATTTCCTGCTCGTACATTGTGAGCCTGTAAAGCATCGTGTCAACCAAAAAAGCCAGCTGCTGCATCTCAGAGTTCGCGTAACTAGATTTTTCATAGTCGTTGATCTGGTTCGGTTTCACGCCGAATGCTGCAGCGATCTGTAAAGCTCCATACTTCCGGAGCTCATAATACTGCGCATCTGTCAGCTTGTAACTCAATGGCTGCAAGGTAAAACCCAATGGAAGTGCAACCACTTTGCCCGCATTTTTGGCGCCTGTGAGCAAACTATTGTATTCTTCCTGCAGTTTGATTCTCAGCTTTTTATCCAAGTCTCCGGTATACTGCAGTACACTCGACGCTGTCAGTCCGCCTTTATATAAGTTATTCAAATATGTCTGAGACTCACACGCACCCGATACGGTTTCCTTTAAGATTTCCCGCACCGATTTACCCATAATCCCATCCCAGGTAAGCCACGTTTTGAAATGCATAACGGATTCCTGACGAAAAGTATAAGTCTTTCCGCTCTTTGGGTCGGAGTATCGATAGTACAGCTTTCCTTTCCCACCAAATATGCCCGCATCATCCATCAAAACACTCACGCATTCTGACTGCATTGGCCAAAAGCCGCGCACCACATAATCGCCGCCATATTTGCCTTTTTTGATAAACTCTGACTGGATCCACACGTAAGCGTTGCCGTAATGCTCGCAGTTCGCTTCAATCGTAGTCCAGAATGTGGCCGGTGTCATGGTTGGATTTGGTCTGTGCATCAACAGATCTGCCGTCTGATTGGTCGGCGCTCTCACCCGTCCGCCGCTTTCATCCTCCTGATAGAGCTTCAGCGGCATTTTCCCCATTGTCTCAGACAGGACTTTTAAGCATGTGAAGTAGGTTGTCTCCGCTATTGCTTTCGGTTTTTTCGAATCAATGCCGAGGAACTTAGCCAACGTATCCCACTGGCAATCACCAGCAATGTCCGCATCTACCTCATTTTTGAATAAAAATCCTCTCAATTTACTCAAAACACTCATTTATACTCCCATCTCGCTCAAAAATTCTGCGACATAATCGTTCATATTCTGCAAACTAAAATCATGGTACAATGCCAATTTAAACGCTGCCAGCGTGGCATCCACCGGATCAATACGCTTTGTCGTGGCATCCTTATCAATCTTAATGAGTCCATTGCTCGTCCTTGTCACAGCATTCGACATTGCATAATTTAAAAGCGGGTTATGCGTATATGCCACATTCCTCGCAAAAACTTGTTCCCGGAATCCCTGCGTTGATTCATTCAAGGATTTGTGGCTCTGGAATACTTCCTCGACTGTGTAGCCCTGGTCCGAAAGATCCATCATAATTTTCGATGCATTTGCCGGGTCGAAACATAAGCACTGAATATCCAAATTGTATTTCTTACACTCATCCAGAACATATTTCATGACAAAATTCTGGTCCACAATCGGCGTATTGGTCAATGTCAAATAGCCCCGGCGCTCCCAGGCATCATATGGCATCTTATCTTTTATGATGTGTTCCCGCAGCTTATCCGCTGTAGGAATAAATGAATGACTCCATAATACATATTTCACGATAGGATGCCCTTGCGCATCCAATTCGTTGCTTTGATATGGCACGATAAATGCCACTGAGGTAAGATCTATTTTGGAAGACATATCAAATCCTACGTATACCGGATGTCCTGTGATGTCGATTGGAAGTTGTCTGACTTCGCAAGCTTTCCATTTTGCCATATCCATATAGCCATTATTTTTTGCCTGCACCCACATATCCAGCATTTTCGTCATGAATGCAATCATCTTTTCCGGCATCTGGCTAGCTACTTCGTAATCTTCTCGGATTTTCTGCAACCCTTCTGGATAATACGCTCTAATTGGGTTCGCTTTCTTCCAGGTATCCTCCGCTCCAACATCATCTTCTGGATCAGCTTCGCAGATATCAACAAAATACTCTTCATTGTTGACATCCACATTGGGATCCAGCAATTTCGTACAGTAATCATATTCCTGCGTGTAACATGGATACGTCAGGTCTTTACCCGCTGTTGTGATGATTGATGTCAACGGCTCTTTCGTGTTGGATCCTAGAGCCAAATCATAAAAATCAGTCGTTGGATGCTGGTGGTACTCATCAATAATCAAAAAAGCCGGGTTTGTTCCATCACCCGACTTTCCGTCCTCTTTCGATAATGCCTTCATAAACGAGCCTGTCAGCAAATGCTCAATACAGTCTCGTTTAAAGTTAAATTTCGATCGGATCAAGGTACCTTTCGTCATCAAATCGCATTCATTAAACACAATTTTTGACTGGTCACTCTTAACTCCTGCAGTGTAAATTTCATTTACCTCATGGTTTTGTGATGATGTAATGGCTAATTCATACAGCGCCTCTCCCGCTTCCATTTGTGATTTTGCGTTTTTTCGAGCCACCTCAGTAAAGGCCTTTCTAAAACGCCGCCTCCCGGTTTCACGGTGAACCCACCCGTAAATCTGGCATTCTCTGAATTTCTGCCAGGAAGTCAAATAAATCGGCGTCCCTGCCAGAGCTCCCTTGGAATGTTTCAGTAGAGAAAACCATTTCACTATTTTCTCAGCCCGCTGCTCATCCCAAATATACGGAAAATCCGGCGTTCCAACCCTTTCGAGATCTCGGAGGAAACGTTCGCAAGCCCATATATGCTTTTTTCCGGAAGGAATCACACCAGAAATACAATCCTGGCAATACTGAATAATTTCTTCTTTGTTGTTCATTAAAACTCACCAAAGACTTTCTTCAATTCTTCTTCCTCTTTGCTTACCTTCACCTGCGCGGCCTTAAGCTGTCCATCCAAGGTCATTCCAAGACGCCTGGAAGATTCTGCCATATCTCTTCGAGCTTCGTCCATCATCTTTACTAACGGGTTCGGTTTTGGTCCACTGCGTGTCTGCACGATGTAAGTAAAATCTTTTTTTCTGACTTCTTTCACCAGATCCATATAGCGACCATAGCTATTTGCATAATTTAGCAGATCTGACTTGTTCAAATTTCCAACAATACCAATCTCTTCACGCAGGCGTTTCAATGCTCTGTCATATTCCTTTCGTGCTATCGCATTTACAAACTGCGATGCACTCACATCATCCAGATCAGAACCATCGGACTGTATTAATGACTCTTCATATTCCCGACGCGCCTTTTCTGATTTTGATCTATGCTTTGCACTAAGTTGCAGAACCTTTCTCGTATTGGCCATATATATCATCACCTACTTTCTGACCCTTAAAAGGGCATTTTGTAAAAGGAAAGGGGAGGCTGCGGTCTTGGGAAAAACACGCTAAACTTTCTGCCAGCCCCCTGGGGTGTCTAAGCCTGCTGCCATTGCCCTCAGACATGCCCTCAGCTCGTCCTGACATTTCCTCTTCTCACCCTCGCCGACACGATACCTTGTATGCACCTCATCATGAGAACCTCTTGACAACGGTATGAGATTGTCCGGATTCCAGAACTGTGACTCATCCTCTGCAGCTGGAACGATATGATGAACTGTGTTCGCATACTCAACTCTCTTCTTGCTTAATGCATAAGGGTCAATGCCTGAGTACTTTGCAAGAATCATTTGTTGTAACTTTCTCCACCTTGCCGTGTGATATAATCGGCGCGTTCCTTCCGGCTTTGTGTACTCCCGTTTATTAAAAACAAGGCACCCGCATTTTTTTCCAGTCTCAACCCTTTTTCCACAACGAGGACATCGCTTGTATATCATGTCTCCACCTTCTTTTTTGCATAACAAAAGAGCGTCCCATCGGAACGCTCTCCCATACTACCTGTTCTGTTCAATAAACTCTTTCATCATAGCTGTGATCTGTGCCGCCTGACTGACTCCGGCTTTTTCGCATGCTGCAGCAAACTGTTCTGCTACATCACGTTTAAGCTTAAAGCCTTTCGTCATATATCCAGCTTTTTTCTGGTATTTTTCAGATGCTACAGTCTGAGCGTTTGGGCTACCTTTTGGCATGCTTATCCCTCCACTTTCTGTAAGCAATACCAGAAAGCTGACTAACAATAACAGCTACAATAATTGCTACAATAACCTCTATTTTCATACTTTACAAAGATGAGCATTTGTGATATTTTCTAGTTACAGGAGAGAGCTCTGACCTCTCTCCCCTCATAACCTATCGAGTAATCATATGGACAATCAATCCGGAGATTACTCCAGCGATAACTCCTGAGATTGTCTGCACCGCGAATGCTTTCCAATCGATGGAGTTTTTCTTTTTCGGCTCTCGCCGTTTACTATTGCCCATCTCATTCACCTCCTTTTCTCAGCCTTTGCTCATCTCTTACCTCCTTACATTATGTATTATATCATAGGGTTTACCCTATGTCAATACTTTATATAAAAATAAAATCAAAATATATTCTTCTCATTAGAAAAGCGCCCATCTTACGACAGGCGCTTTTCTAAGCAAATTGGGACACTCGGACTTGAACCGAGGACACGCTGGATATAAGCCAGATGCTCTACCAACTGAGCTATGTCCCATTAAGCACAGCCGGGTGTATGGGCCGTGCTGCAGCTGTTTGCAATCGGTAGCTGCCAACCAATTCTTTCATCCGGCTGCGACACCGGATAAAAGTTTCACATGAGTTGGAAGAGATTATGTAATATTAAGCCTTTCGGTTTGCCTTTGGCTTCGACTATATTATAAAACGACTTTTCCGACCTTTCCGACCTTTTTTATTTTATCCCCATTTTTTTTAAATACGCATCTCTAATATGGAGCCGTGGATAGTCTGGGTTATTAACATATCCGATTTTATTCGATATTCTCGTCCAAGTCATTCCGTCAATGTAATACATACGAAATACCATTCTCGCCTGCACATCATCTATCTCTGTAATCCAACTCTCCACAGCCTGGCACCGCGCTTTTTTCGCTTGCAGGTCCTGCTGCCTCTTGCCATACCGCGCCCAGTCAAATCCGACAACTGCCTGCGCCCTCGGCTCGCCTGTGCGATAGTCCAGAATTACACTGTTACCAAATCCATGATCCTCCTGCTGCATGTATGCAAGTTCACTTTCCAGAAGCGGGATCTCGCTTTTGGTCTTTCGGTATGTACTTAAAAGTTTTTTTGTCATTTTTATACTGCTCAATGGTATCGCCCCTTTCTGTGCTTGCATAAATCAATTTTAATCAGCCTTGCCAAACAGGCATTGCCGGATTTCATCCATTTTCTTTGGTCCAATGCCTTTTACACCGGCCACCACCTGCAGCACCTCTTCTGCTGCATCAGATCTGCCCATATCGTAGCCATCTCTTACGCCACTCGCATAAATGCTACTGCAGAACACCTCCATCTGATGATGGTCGTACCGCTTGATAGACTTGTATTTATCACGGGTTAAGATATAATCCTTATTCTTCTGTTTTGCCATGTTTTCCTCCAAATTTCAGTTTACTGAATATCCCATTTTATTTTTGTTGTTAAGCATTTTCTGCAACTCTCTCCAGGAGTAAGGGCGCAATTTTTTGCGGCTTTTGGAAAAAGACACGGTAATTCCATGACTTCCAACGCTCTTATAATTTTGTCCTGATCTCGCTTTGTACATTTGATTTCTATCACCTCAGCACCTCCAAATCTTAATTTAGCAAAGCTCCTCAAACCGATATCGCTGCGCACATTCCGGATATTTTTCATGATCTACCTCACTGGCAAACATGTCGTAAGGCCGTGCATATACCTCATACGCTCCGTAAAGCGCTTGATAAACAACCAGCTTCTCGCCAGTCTCTGTATGTGTCGCAAAACACATTATCTGGTAAAGGCCGCCCTTGAAATGTCTGTAAACCATTCCGGTATTAAGTTCTCTGTCTTTCATCTTCATCCAGCCTTTCTTCCTGTTCTTCCATCTCTCTTTTTGTCCCAAGCGCTGCCGCGAGAAAAACCACAAAAACCACAAAACCGCCACTTATAAATCCAGCTCCAAATAATGCCATTCTGCACCTCCGTTGATTTTTATCTGATTTTTAATATAGCCACCGTTCTGCCAGCCCGTTCGTAGTTAATTCAAGATGTTTTCTGCAAACAGTTTTATTGCGGTATCGGTTTGGCCAGCTATATTTCTGACCGTACCAAAAGCTTATGCGTATTTTTCTAGAGTCTTCTCTCCACTCTATATTTTCTCTTCTCGCCTCTTCTCTTCTTTTCCGATATCCCTCGCATGCTAATATGAATTTTCTGAATTTCTTCTTTTTCTGTCTCCCGTTCATCTTCGTCCTCCGACTCTTAATCTTAATTTACATAGGTTTCTCTAACCACTTTTCCTGTTCGTACATCCAACTTTGTAACATTTTATAGCAATCTTTACAAAGCACTTTTTCTTCATCATTCATTTTGATTTTTTCATATTTATCTCTAAAATAAGCATCTATAACCTTATTGCATCTTTCACAAGCTATTTTCATTTCCATTCCTCACAATCTTAATTATTGATTGCAATACGCTAAAAACGCACTAATGGTTTCATCAGCCTCACATCTCGTGTAATATCGTTTCCTTTTATTTTTCTTTCTCAACAATGGCAATCCGTGCATTTTTCTCTGATTATTAGTAAGCAACATAATATACATAATATTTGCTATCCATCCTCCAAATCTTAATTCTCTGATTCCATCTCCAACATCAGCTTATCTCTCAGTGATACGACATTTTCATACGACATTTCCTTCCAGGTTCCGCTATCTACTGCATAGATCAGCGTATCTAACGCATTGATCTGGCCTAAGTCATATGTTCTTGTCAGTATCTTGTCCATGGCTTCTCTTCGTGCTTCAAAATCTTTTTCATAGTCTTTCATTGTTTGTCACCTCAACCTTTTCTGATCTTTTCTTTTGCTGCTCGCATCAACGGGCATCTATTGCATTTATTATCATCGGTCGCGCAAGCATATGCGTCAGCCAATACGCTGTGGTTATGTTCTGCGATATGCAGTAACTCAATCAGCTGCTGCTTTTTCATATTGTTCAGCGTGGAATCTGCTGGTAATGGCTTTCCGATCACACCTTTGTCGAATCCATTAAAATTAACCATCTAACAACCTCCCATCTTAATCAGTTAACTCCTTCACGAACTTATACCCCACCACTTTAATAGCCCGCGATGATTCCTTCCGGACTTGCACGAGTCCTAATTTCTCCAGATTTCTCAAATAGTGCACCACCTGCGATGTGCTACACGGCCGGATCTTTTCTGCAATCTCCCGGACGGTTGGCGGATAGCCATTCTCTTCCAAGTATCTGCAAAGAATCTTATAAACCATATCCTGCTTGCTCACGCGCTCCATATCACTCACCTCTATTCTGCGCAGCGTATAATTTCCGTTCCCGCTGCACTAAATCTACCCAGGTAAGGCTGTCTCTCACATTGTTTTTTAATTCAATCACGACACCAAACGGATATTTTCCAACCACCCAGCCACGTCTCCGCACCGCTGTCGATCCGCCACCGGAACTTGCCTTTAACGTACTGATTTCCATTCGGTCACCTACATGTACCTTTTCCTTCATCTCATTTATCTCTTTTTCTGTAATCGCTGCTCGCAAATCAAATTTCATCGCTTCTCCTTCTGAATCTCCTTCAGTTTCTCAATCATGGCTGATTTGTTGCTTCGACAATCCCGGAAGAACTTTCCAGGCTCCAAAATATATACTTCTTCATAGCCGTATTTTTCTTCGTAGCGTGATCCACTGCCAGCTTCCCATCCGCAGAATAACATTGCATGATATACCTTTACTACAAAACTTGTCCCATCCGGCATGTCATACCGATAATACCGCTCGCCCGTCTCCTGGTTGTCGATCCACAGTGGCCAGATCGCATAGTTATCGATAAACGCTGCTCTCTGATCATTGTTTTTGAGCAACGGAAGTTCCGGCTGCTCTGCAGCTTCAACCTTCTGATCTGTCGCATCATTCATTCGTTCCCAAAAGTCAGCCATTCTATCTCCCATGTCGTGCATATCCAGCAGTGTCTCATATGCCTGCACCATCATGCTGTACTTTGTGTAAGTATACGGTTGATTCTTAATCCAACTGTCCCGCATCTGCTCCAACGTGCCCCTCGCCTCCCGGATCATCTTTTTCAACGTACCTCGATCAAACTCGATCGGCTCGGGAGCAACTTCTTCCTGAACATCTCTGATATTTGGATCTATCGTATTTTTCTGCACTGTCGGGCAATATTCCGGATAGTCTCTTGTCAGCTCCTGCTGTCCTGGGATATCTGTGTCAGAATCTGACACGGCCACACTTTCTGTTTTCTCTGTGTCAGATTCTGACACGGCTTTTACATCAGCCAATCGCACCGTTTCCTGCCTTGCAAGGTCCTGCTGTTTCTCCGGAGGCAGTCCTGCTGCCTCGTTCGCTACTGACACCCCGATTTCACCTTTTTCGAATTTATTCATCATTTCCGGTGCCAGGCTATTGTTAATGTGATTGAGCTGCGCAATCTTTGTTTCCGACATTCCGGTCAGGTCTGATACCAGCTTCCGGAGTTCCCGACCAGAGAGTCCCGGTTCCAGCCCGATCCACTCCCGGAAGCGTTCCTGTTCTTCCTGGCTGCCCGTCTGCATCGCTTTCAACAGATCTGTCAGCCGTGTCACTTCCATCATGCGCTCCCAGTCCGACCGATTCCGTGCACCGCAGTTGGTTAAGATCAGATTCACCTCGCTCATCAGATCGCCGTCCTTCTCCACATGCACCGGCATCATGGCATACTCTTCACGGCCAAGCTCCTCCACCAGATACTTCACGGCCTGCCGTCTGCGGTGACCAGCAATCAGATCATATTCATCTGGTGTTTTCTTCCTCGCCAGGAGATTCTGTTTTACTCCACCGGCCAGTACAATCATCTGCGCCAGCTCTTTAATCGAGTCCATGGAATAGTTGTTGTTTTCTGACGGGATCAGCTTGCTATAGTGCACCATCGTTACTGTAAAACCTGCTGGCTTCTTATCAGCCTTACCGCTATTGATCAAACTCTCGAACAGTGCCATGTCTTATCCTCTCTTTCCAGATATTCGCCTGTAAAGTCTCTGTAATCTTCTGCGGCCGTGGATCTTGAAGCACACTTTGCAAGTGGCTTCCGCACCTTGAGTGAATGGCTCACCGCACCGCATCTTCGAATCAGGTTGTTATACACCATAACATCCATTGTGCTCATAACACTCTGCACAAGTGCTACCGTCTCCCGGTTTTTATAAAAGGCTGTAAACAGGCATCCGGCATGCACCCGTGGATCACCAAACTCCCGGATCACATCCAATGTGGTGCCAAGACCATCCGTCGAGAACACGTCCGGATTGAGCGGTATGATCACATCCTCTACTGCATCCATGACAACCTCAATCAAAAAACCAACCCCCGGCGGGCAATCGATAATGCAGTAATCATAATCGTTTTCGTACACCCACAAGGCCAGTCTCAACGTCCCTACACCAGCCACCAGCTTGCCGGGATCAACCGTTCTCAAATTGCTGTTCGCCGGAACAATGTCCAGATTCTTAAACCGGGTCCGCCATTTACACCGTGTCGGGCGGGCACCCATAAGCAACTCCGTCACGGAGGCCTTTGTCAAATCGTATCGTCTGTAGAAGGATGAAGCATTGCCCTGCGGATCCGTATCGATCAGCAGCACCCGGTAACCTCTTACCGTCAGCTCATATGCCAGATTGACCGACGTAACCGTCTTACCAATTCCACCCTTGTTGTTATAAACAGCTATTGTTTTCATAATCCTCTTCCTTTCCAACTCTAGTTAAATGGCAGCCCCTCATCCTCAACGCCGTCCGGGATATTCATGAAGCCATCGCCCACTGAACTAGGAGTACTTGTGGGCTGATAGTCACCAGTACGCCCTGAACTGTTCTTGCTGTCTGCAAACTCCTGCTCATCCACAATCACATCCGTGGTATAAACACGCTGGCCGTCTTTGTTGGTATAACTGCCTGTCTGGATCCGTCCAGACACCAGTACACGCATCCCCTGACGGAAATACTTTTCTGCGAATTCCCCAGCCTTCCGGAAGGCCACGATATTAATAAAATCAGCTTCCTGGCTGCCATCATCTTTTCTCACACGGCGGTTAACAGCCAATGTGTATCTTGCTACCGCCATAGGTTCACTGCCCTGCGTATAGCGCACTTCCGGGTCTCTGGTTAATCTCCCCATAAGGATTACTCTGTTCACTTGCTTTTCCTCTCTTTCCTGTTTTTATGACAGCTATGACACATATGACAAAAAATATATATAACTTCACGCACGCACACGTATAAGAAGTTATAAAAACCTGTCATTTCTGTCACTCCTGTCACTAAATCTATGTAAACACCGCATAAAATCAATACGCACTTTTATACGATGCAGTATTAAAAACCTGTCACTAACCTGTCACCAACCTGTCATTTTTTCTCAAACGGCACCTTGTCATGCTCATCGATTTCCAGAAATCCATCATCCACCAGAACAATGTCCATGACATACCTGCCTGATGATTTACGCTTCAACGTGTATCCTTTATCTTCCAGGTTCCGGTAAAACGCATTTGGACTGTGTGCCTTACGTCCATAACTCTTGCAATACTCCGTGTACTGTTCATACAACACTTCTCGCTTCATTTCTGTGCCCTGCTGCCGCCGCGTACACTCATCCATAAAGGCCTTAACTGTATCTGCTGCCCTGTGCAGCTTCTCAACCTCTTCTTTGCATCCTGCCGATTCCCGGAATTTTCCTTCTGCATACAGGGTCTTGAGTGCATAAATGGCTTGCCAGATCCACCAATCGAGTTCTGCTGCCAGCTTCGCGTCCAGTTCCAGATCAACCTTTTTCGGTTTGCGATCCATTACCAAGATCAGCATACGGCGATACAGTGCGTCAGACTTCTCGTCAAGATTCAGCGGGATCTGGTTGGCGCTGAATAGTAACTTTGCATAGCTCCGGAACGTGGTCGCATCTGCTCCCTTCCGCTCATAAATCAGCAAATCCTCGCCAGTAGCTTTCTTGATCGTGTCAATGCTTGTCAGTGCCTGCGCTGAAATATCTGCACAGGCATTCAGGAGCTTGCCACGGAGCTGTGACGGATAAAAGCGCTGCGTCAGATCTTCCATTGAGATGCCGGACGTATTTTCCAAACCGATAATGTTCTGGATCACAGATATCACGCTACTCTTTCCGGTACCGCCAGTACCACGAAGAATCATGAATTTCTGCAGGCATGTGTCTTTTGTCATGCAATATCCCAGATACTCAAACAACATCATCTGATCAGTCTGATCCGGAATTGCGTAACTCAAAAATTTCCGTGACTCCACGCCCATCTCCGTCAGCTTGTCCTGTAGATCAATGCGAAAATCATGCGGTACCTGATTTATGGCAAAATATTGTGGGCTATGCTTTAGCATTCTCTGCGCCTTAACATCAAACATCCCATTTCGGAAGTTGATCCAGTAATCCGGGTATGCATTCAGATCTTCATAGCGCTTCTGGACCTGCGGCTGTTCAATCAAAAGCCGGTACACTCCGCTGATCGTCCGGTAACTGATATGACGATCATAAAGCAATGACTGTATGATTGACTTCATTTCGATGCCCTGCGTGTCCTCACGGTACACTCCACCGTGATAAACATACGCTGTTGCCCCAACAACGAAAAAATTCACCGTTTCCACAATATAATCCACCAAGGCTTTTTCCATGATGCCGCGCTCTTTCCCGTCCGGATCGCGTTTGATGAACTGCTCTTTATCAACCAGACCCGGCTCTTCCGGTCCTTCGAAGCGGCGCATATACTTTTTGAGCGCATCTTCCAGTTCGTCCTGCCGCTCATAATTACCCAGGTATTCTTTGTCTTTAAAAAGCGTATAGGCACCGATCTTATACTCCAACTGGTTCGATTTCAGCGTGTATTCTATGGTGTCATTCGTCCGCTTCCGGAAGCACGCCAGGACGAAAACGAAATCCAGCATAGCCGTGCCAGTATTTGCCTTATCTCTGATGTACTGTGCAAAGCTATCGGCCGAAAAAAAATATTCCGAGTCCTGATTCGCTATATACACCGCCTGGAAGCCAACCGTGACGATAGCTTCTGCAATGCTGCGATTATCGACCAGAAATATGTATTTGTTCGTCGTTTCACCTGGCGGCTTTCTGAGCAGCTTGTCCAGTATCGTTTTATTCATGTTGTCATAATCTCCTTGTCCGTCCTGTATCGCTCAATGCCATACACCTTATACATTGCGCAGAACGCCTCATTTCCCCGCTGGTGGCTGATTTGGTGATGCTGCCGGCATAACGCCATAATCCGGTTCTGGCTGTCATCATAATGGTGACGGTCGTTTCCCATGCCGATTGTATCAACATGGTGGATGTCTGCAGGTCTGCCGCAAATACAGCACTTCCGGTACCGGATGCACTGAACCAGATATGTGTCAATATCATCGGTCCGCTGCAAACCGGACTCTGTCAGGATCACGCCCTCTTTCAAGGCATACTCCATGAGCGTATTAATAAACTCCCTGGCCGTTGTCATGCTGCAGTCAGAGAGAGAAAACATATCACAGCCGCAACGCATCACATGCTCCACCTTCATGATCTGCTTCATGTCCTCATCCGGATAGCCGGTATACTCTGCAATATCCCGCAGAGTCGCGTATATCTTGCGCCGCTGCTGCACCGATATAGACCGACCGTCATCAATACCGATTTCAATATCTGACACAGCCTGCTGCCGGATCAGCCGCGCAGTCTGCTCCGGAACACGCAAAACCAGGTTGTACCCTGTTCCCTGCTGCGCCACCCCGGCAACCTTCACACAGTACCGATTCATTTGACCCTCCAAAAATAATGGTTGTCTGCATTATTGACGCGGACGCTGCCATCTCTTGCCACTTCCATAGCCGCCCTCAGGCTCTCGTATTCTTCATGGGACAATTCCCACAAATGAGAATGTGTGCAATACGCAAGCTCCACCTCCCGATCTATTCGCATGATTTTAAAAATATTCACGTTGATAACCGGCGGCTGCGGGCAAACAGCCTGCAGGATATAGCAGCCCTGATAAATGCCGTGGAACGCATGACGGCCATTCTTTTCATTCATCCTCGCCATCTCGGGCAACGGTCCGCCCTCTGGACTGGTCGGAAGTAAAAAGATTCCGCAATTCTTAAGCCCATCAAACCCGCCACGCGACCAGAATCCATATCCACCTGGCACCACCTGCACCTCAAAGGTCTTTTGACCATCTCTTTTTATCTGGGTGGTCTCTATCTTTTCGAGGCCCGCATCAATGCCCCTGCTGATACTTTCCTCTGTAAAATCCGGATTGGAACACTCCACAATGCTCTGCATCAGGATTTTTCTCATTTCCGTACGATCCAACATTATCGTTCACTCCTTCCATATCTTCCAGGCATTCATCGCAGTACCGCTCTCCTGGATCCAGCGGGCAACCACACCGCCTGCATCGGTTCAGGATCATGGCCGCACCGCCCCCTGCTGCTTAACCAAATCCCATTTTTTCTTTCTCCAGGCCAGGATGCGCGCCATACCTGCTGCCAGTGTCTTATCCACGCACTCGTCACCATACCAGACCCGATAATGATGGTAGTGGTCTCGCAACTGTAAAGACAGCCACGCAATACCATCACGGACGTCGATCTGATCCATCGGATCGTTATCTTGCAAGTCATATAAATGATCCTGAATTGCATCATGCAGTCCCAGTACATACTCAAGCTCGAAACTTGAATCCAGATATTTCAAAAAGGTTGGCGCAGAGAATGTCGAAGAAACACATGCCGCCATCCATGACTTTGCTTCTGCATGACATTTCTGATCATAAGCGCCCAGATCTGTAACCATGCGCTTCACAAGCTCCTCAAACGTCAAACCAGCTTCCGCCGCCTGCACCGCACACTTGCGCCAAACCTCTTCTGGAACTTCCATTTCCAGTCTTATCTTTTTCATTCTGATCACCGTCCTCTCTGCATACTCCTGACCTGCATCTTGATCTGCTTCTGCCTCCATGCCTCAAAGCCCGCTGTCTCATATATGATTGAGCTGTTCTTCTTCATGGGATTAATCTTGGTTGCGAAATCATTGTCCGGTGCGCAATATGCGACCATCAAAAACTCCTCCGGAAATCCCATAGCCTTAAGCTCTGATGTCTTCATTAATGGTTTCGGATATTCCAGCATCTTGTCACGCTCCCTCCTACTATTCCATGCATACTCCCACTTCTATCGTGATTGATAAAACCGGATTTTTCTGATCTGGATTTTTACGCAGCAGCTTGGAATCATCAAACCATTTGATACCTTTATGATCAAAATTAGTTTTCGGTCTGGAAATGCTGCTCTTTCCAATCCGATCCACAACGCCATTTTTTGTTTCTACCATAAACTCGACGGTTTCTTTCTTCATTTTCTTTTGCTCCTTTTATGCTATACTGTTCATATCAAGATTCTTATAATTTTCACTATCTGCAAAGGAGATCTCTATGAAACTAAATCCTGATTGTATTCGTGATATTTTGATAACTATAGAATCAATGGAATATGGAAAAGCATATGCGCTGAAAAAATTGTGCACTGAACTCCCCCAATACTCTGCTGAAGAATTAAATTATCACAGCATTAAACTTATTGAAGCTGGTTTTCTCAATGCCGATTCAGTTCATGTAAACAATTCATTTATTCCCCAAATATCTCGCATATACGACCTTACATTTGCAGGACATCAGTTTTTAGCAAATGTACGATCAGACAATATTTGGAATGGAGTAAAATCAGTTGGAAGCAAAGTAGGGTCTGTTTCGCTCGAAGCGCTTACTCAAATTGCATCCAACGTAATTTCTGAACTCATAAAATCTCAGTTTGGTCTTCACTAATGTTTAATGCTTAATAACTTTACAATCACCTTGGCCTGGTACTTCCGTATTGTCTCCTGGTCTGGCAATTCTTGACCGCACTCTGCAAAATACAGAAGTACTGCCAAAAGGCTTACGCGGTATATGAACCATTTTGCTGCCGCAATTACCAAGGCCGCAATTAATACAATCTCCATTTCTTCACGCTCCCTGTTCTTCGTTTTCCTCGGCGAATAAATAATCGAATTTACACTTAAACAATTTACAAAGTGCTTTAATTTCCAATGTCGTAAATTTTCCAGTTTTCTTTTTGTTTACATATGAGACTCTGGAAATTCCAAGTTTTTCTGCTACTTCCTGATCAGTTAATCTCATTCTTGCCTGCTCTGCTTCTAAATTTCTAAACAAAGTGGTCTCCTCCTTTCAAATCTGAAACTAATGTCTGCGTTTTGCAAACTTTGATTATATGATAGTTGCTATTCGCAAACTTGTCAATAGTTTTCTTTACATTTTGTAAACTTTTTAATTGACATGTTTGCGTATTGTATATATAATCGAAGTAATCGGAGGTACAACATGCATGGGTGACAATTTTAACGAAAATTTGAAATGTGCTAGAGAAAAAAAGAATATGACACAAAAAGAAGTCGCAGACAGTATCGGAGTTGCAAAATCCACTTATTCTCTATATGAAAGTGGGAATCGTGAACCGAATGTTCAAACAATAAAGAAAATATCTGATGTTTTAAATGTGTCGGCTGATGAATTGCTTGGTTTGAATTCTGAAAACACAACTATAGCAGCACATTTTGACGGTAATGAATTTACCGCCGAAGAATTAGAAGACATCAGGGCATATGCGGAGTTTGTTAAGAACCGCCGTAAATAATAAAGAGGTGATCTTATTGACCGAAACTGAAAAACTGGAACAGGAAGCCTATGAGCAGAACGTCCCAGTGGATTACATAAATTTTAGGAGTGATCGAATCAACGGGCTATATGTAGACGGATCCATCGCTGTGAGAGCTGGCATGACTGCTGCCAAAACAGCCGACACGCTGGCAGAAGAGTTAGAGCATCATTATACCAGCGTTGGTAACATTCTGGATCTGAAAGATGTATCTAACCGCAAGCAGGAAAGAATTGCCCGGGTCAGAGCTTATGACCGCCGTATCGGTCTATCCGGAATTATTCAGGGATATCGCGCTCACTGCCGCAATCGGCATGAATTGGCCGAATGCCTCGGTGTATCCGAAGAGTTTCTGGAGGAAGCTCTGCAGTATTACAAAGAAAAATATGGTTGCTACACACGCATAGACGGATATTACATTGCTTTTGATCCTGTGCTGGGCGTGTATGAACAATTTTGATATGACAAAAGATTTGCTTATCGGAGGAAACAATAGTGGTAAAGAAAATTCTTGGAGGGCTGTTTATTATTTTCGGAGCAGGAGCGTTTGTTGGCGCCGGTCGTCAACAGCCAGATTATGTTACCGGGCTTATTGCTATAGGCGTCGGGGCATACCTTATATATCGTTCTAAGAAAAAAGTGGAAACTGTTAAAGACAATCGTAAGGATATCCCACAACAAACTGAAAAACCAGAGAAAACATTTTCATTTCAGGCTGCAGGCTTCCGTTTCAAGTGCCGGTTTCCTAATACTCGTTTTGATGAACGGCAATTCATTCTTGTCCGCAGTCATGTAGGCGATAGCGTTAGCCTGCGCCAATATGAGTGGGAAGGAAAACCAGCTATTGCATTAATAAGCGATAAATATGGTGCCGATCTGGGTGTCGTTCCAGCTACGCATGTAAACAAAATACTGAAACTTGCTGAACAGTATACTGTTTCTGGAAAAATCATTTCTTTAGAAAGGATTGAATACCGAGGAGATTTTTATACTAAATGCGATATTGAATTATCCTGCTATCCAAAGAACGATGTTATTGACGCCAACTAAACGGAGGAATGCCTATGAAAAAAGAGGACTTTGGAGTAACAGTAAAAGAATATGAAAAAGCATTGTCCAATGCTATGAAATTGTTACCACCTCTCGGAGATGAGGATATAGAGCTCGTGAAAAGAAATCCCTCTTTGCATTGGTGGCAAAAAATGAATTTAATACATCAAATAAAAACAACCAAATTTCCCGTATAGGAAAAATGGTCTGACTAGGCCAGAACAACATGTAAGGATTTCTTACATAGCCATATCGGCGAGTTCACCGGAATGGTTTCTATGATTATAAAAACATTTTGGATAGTCAAAAGAAAAAGAGGGGAGGGTTACTATGGATATATCAAACATAATCAGAAATGCGATTCAAATAACTGGGCATCATCCCTTTTTATTTGTTGGATCCGGAATAAGTAAACGCTATCTCAACACTGAAAAATGGGATGAATTGTTGAAAGTGTTTTGCACTGAATTTAGTGGAAACGATTTTCAGTATAATATATATGCTAATGAAATTGATGCTAAAGACTACTATGGAATGCAGCCGGCTATTGCAAATCTTCTTGAGAAAGATTACAATCGGGCAGTTTTAAGTGAAGAAAAATATAAATCTTTTCGAATAGAACATAAGCAGGAACTATTAGATAATGTATCAGCCCTTAAAATTGCAATTTCCCAGCACCTAAGCAATCCTGTTATTCCTGAAAATAATTCAGAATTAAATATATTAAAGCAAGTCGGAAAAAGAAGTATTTCTGGAATTATTACAACAAATTATGATACTCTTTTAGAAACACTCTTCCCACACTTTGGCACCTATGTAGGTCAGGAGGAACTCCTGTTTTCAAATATTACAGGCATAGGAGAAATATATAAAATACATGGTTCCATTACCGATGCAAAAACGCTTGTCCTTACCTCGTCCGACTATGCAGCGTTTGAAAAAAAATCATCTTACTTAACAGCCAAGCTGCTTACCATTTTTCTGGAATACCCAATTATTTTCTTAGGATATTCCTTAAATGACAGAAATATCAGAAATATCTTTTCTACTATTTCTGATTGCCTTTCACAAGAAAAGCTGGATGAGTTAAAGGATCGCTTAATTTTTGTTGAGTATTCGAATACAGAATCTATGTCAGAATTTTATATGCGCTTTAACAACGAAAGCAATGTAAAAATGCACCAAATTTCAACATCAAATTTTACAAAGATTTACGAAGCAATTCTGGAGAATAAATCAAAATACAGTCCTTCTGTCCTTAGATATCTTCGGAAAGATATTTATGAATTGGCCAATAGTTCAAAGCCAACCGAACGTATTGTAGCGACTGGATTTGAAAACTTGGATGATATAAGCCAAGCTGATCAATTTATTCTTGGTATAGGTGTTGCTAAAAACGGTCATGTAATTAAAGCCGAACAACTTTATGAAGATCTGGTATTTGATAATCAACACTTTAATCCTGATCTGGTAGTTGAAGAATATCTTCCAGAACTGTTAAAAAACAACTCTGGCGGACTTCCTATGTACAAGTATTTAAAGGATTACCAAGGAAAAACTTTCGAACGCGTGCAAAATAATATTTTAAAATATACGGACATTGACAAATTCCTAAATGAACAGCTGAGAAAGCAGAAAAACACCTACCATAAAACATATGATAATTTAAGTGTTCCAAAAATAATTGAATTAGAAGGGTTTGATTATGCATATAAAAAACTGATTTTCTTGAATGAAGAAGAAATGGATTGTTCGGCACTATTAAAATATTTACAGAAGCTCCTTAAAAATAATGCGCAGAAGCTTCTTCATGGAAACTCGGAATTAAAACGTCTGATCAGAATGTATGACTTACTAAAATACAAATAAAAATATCCCTTCCAAATCATCCAATAGTGCGAACACCTAGAATCAGTGGCGGGATATTATTATTATCATTGGTATTGTTAAATCATACCATCATGTATAGTGCGAACACCACAATCAAGTACAAACGTATTATAACAGACTTTGGGTTACTAATCAACCAAATTTTAAATTAGTACAATAATAGCAAAACCGCCCGGTGCTACCAACACCGAACGGCTTTACATAGATTTTCTCTTGCCGGTTGCCCGGCTATGATAAATCCAGCTTGAACACCTGAATTATATCATCTTCGGAGCGGCCAGGCAAGAGGGCTTATTTTTTTTACCCATTTTTACCGCATAAGGAGGATGATATCATGGCAAAAGCAAAATACAGTCGTGGCAAAGACGGGCGTTTTCAGACAAAGGTTTGGAACGGTACCTATGGCCCCGATGGCCGCAAGCGTTATATTCCTGTTTATTCCACAAAGTCTAGCGCCGATTTGGAGAAAGCTGTCAACAAAATCAAGGCAGATGTGGAAAACCGGCAGTATATCCGGTCCACAGATCAGGATTTTGTAGAGTACGCGAAAGAATGGCTCAGGACCTATAAGGTTGGCCGTGAGAAAGCCACCAAGGCCATGTACAGCAATATTATTGATGTACACTTTAAGCCATTAAAAGGAATCCGGCTGGCTGATATTCAGAAAAAACACTTTCAGCAGATTATCAACAATTCCTACGACAAGCCGCGTACTTGTCAACAAATCAACATAACTTTCCACCAGGTTGTCCAGAACGGTATACAGGAGAAATTTCTCCCGGCAGACGCCCTTATGGAAATCTGCAGCAACATCGACGTGCCGAAATATAGACCCAAAGAAAAGCGTCCTTTAACAGCCCTGGAGAAAGCCGGGATTCAATCGGCTGATTTTACCCCAATGGAAAAAACCTTTGTGCTGCTTATTTTCGGCACCGGTCTGCGCCGCGGTGAAGCTCTGGCACAGACAATATCCAGCATTGACCTGCAGGCACGCACCTTGTCCGTCACGCAGGCCGTTGGCTTTGACGGCAACAATCCTTACATCAAAGATACAAAGAATCTCCGGAAGCGTACCGTGCCGCTCCCCGGCTATCTGGTTGATCAGCTGCAATCATACCTGCAGTCAATCAAAGGACCTTATCTCTTTACCAAGCAGGACGGTACGCTTATGACAAAGTCCAGTTATGTAAAGATGTGGGCGCGGATCGTCAGTAAGATCAACGCTGCTGCAGGCGGCACTGAGAAGCTGCGTGTGGTTTTCAATCTGACCGCCCATGTCTTCCGGCACAACTACTGCACCAACCTCTGCTACCAGATTCCAAGGATCAGCATAAAGAAGATTGCGGCATTGATGGGTGACACGGAAAAGATGGTGATTGAGGTTTATAACCACATTATGGAGGAAAAAGAAGACGCTGCATCTGTCGTGGAAAATGCTCTGAATTTTGAAGATGAAATGAAGATGACGCCCTCCAAAAAAGGCCCTGAAGACACGATTAAGACATGTAAAACCGGTTAAAATCGGTTAAAACAGATTAAACGAAAAATGGCTTAAATCCAAGGTTTTTCAAGGATTTAAGCCATTTTCAAAGATGAGCGTGCGGGGATTCGAACCCCGG
>OGWS01000177.1_pt1 | contig 67890 bp, 100 predicted proteins | sample 1576111 | NCBI WGS metagenome assembly OGWS01 (sample SAMEA3541534, study PRJEB24748) | human gut metagenome | biome: human gut; feature: human-associated habitat; material: faeces | place: China | collected 2012
GGACAGGCGGGAAAGCCTATAAAATGGGGAAAGTTAGAGGAATAATTATATAAATATCAGTTTATAGAGTAGAACTTTTTAATTTGAAAAGAAATAAATGCAACTCCGAGAATATTTGAGGAATAGAAAGGTTACCCAAATGAGAAAAAGAATAAGCTCTGTGCTATTGATTATCGGGATTTGTTTATCTGCGACTGCCTGTTCGTCAATTAGACTCTTTTCTAATATTATGGATTATATTACCGATAATGATAATCCCTTGAGTGGGAAAAATACAGATGAAAGAATTATTATGTCTTTAGAAGAGACATATCCGGAACATACTTTTTCAGTTATTGACTCATTTGATAATGAAAAAGGAGAAGGATTTTTTCTGATGAAAGCGGAATAAAATTCCGAGTACATAATCTTACTTACAATAATACTTATCATTTTGGCTGTGAAGATGACTATTTGGCAACAATTTTAAACAGTCAAAATTACATTGAGAAAGCTTCCGATATAGCCATAAAGTATGGATATGTTTTAAATTATGACAACAAAAATGAAATAGTATCTATTCAATGTGCGAAAGATATTCAGCAAACAGATGATTTTTCATATTACGCAAAAATGGTATATGACATTCTGAATTTAGCAGATACACCAACGATTATTGATCCTGATACGGAATTTTCAACAGGAGAAGTTAATTATTACAGCCGCCCTTGTATGGGAACAGTGTTGTGTGACATTGTCTATGACACATCCAAATCAAGTTTAAGGATTAGTTTCGAAGAAAAGGATTTATCCGAAGAACAGATTAAAACAAAATTTGAAGAAAAATACCAATGGCTAAAAGAAACACAAAAATAAATAGTTTTTAGAGGAGCACTAAAGCATATGACGAAAAAACAAATAATTGAGAAATTACAAAATGCAGCCAAACCATATGAAGAATATTATATAGATGAAGATTTAATTAATGCTATTAATCAATATCCAGAGCCTTTTGAATTAGTAGAACCGATTTTGGCAGTTATATCCTCGAATCCACAAGTCGATTTTGGAATGCCTGGTGATTTAGTTCATTTTGTTGAACAATTTTATAAAAAAGGATATGAAGAATTACTGATTTCTTCAGTAAGAAAAAATCCAACACCGCATAATATTTGGATGGTGCATCGCTGCTATAATGATATAGAAAATCCGGAACGTAAAAAATTTGCTGAATTGATAAAAGTTTTGAAAAACGACAGTTCAATTTCTTTAGAAATTAAAAACTGTATTGACGAATTTGACTGGGAATAGAAAGTTCCTATAGTGATTCTAAGGGATAGATAAGAATCAGTATTTATGAGAAAAAACAAATGAGTTCAAGAAGTTAATTTAGTTAAATATTATAAATGTGGTAGAAATACTGATAAAATTGCTGATATTATTAAAACTAATTACTTTGGTATTTCTCTCAATGGAAGTCATATAGGGAATAAATAATTAGCAAAGAAATCTTTAGTGATTTAAGAAAAATTATGAAAAGACATGTTTCTACAACTATTAATGGATATATGATATTAAAAATGCTTATAGTAAATAGTGGAGGGATTATATAGCGGTAGGATTTAAAGTAGGCTATTATTGGTTTCAAGTTGGAACAAGTGATTTTTTGCATTCCTTTTTTTCAACGATATGTATTCGGCTCGAACATGGAAAATGGGGAAGTGTTTATCCCAAATTAATGGAAGAATTATATCAAGGATGTTTAAAAAATCAGGATTTAAACGAAGGACTAGAGGAATTGCGTAAAGTAAAAAAAGAACTGAAAAACTTTTCTCCATCTTATGTAATATGGGATGCTGAAGACTTAAGTTTAACACCGCCTTGGGGAAATAATATTAGTTCAGATATTACGGATTTGTCTAATTATTTTGTTACCAGTGATGGAAGAGATTTGATTTCCGTTTTAAACGAGGCATTGGAAGACGCCAAGGAAATGCATTGTGACATTGAGATTGATAACTTATAATAATTTGAAAATCAGAAAGAAGAAGCAAGAGTAGTTTCGTTAACATCCATTTTAAGCATTAATGAAAACAATAGCGGATGTAACTGGGTTATGGTGAATATGCGGAAGCAGAAAACGCTACAAGCGATTGGATGTAAGATGTAAAGATAAATAGAAATTCCAGCTTGTAGAATTGTGAAAAATCAAGATTTACTTGAAGAACTGACCAAAGCAAAATCTGAAAAGGAGTACTCATGTCAAAAAAATACACAGAAAGAAAAGATGGTATTAAATCTGTAACATTAGTAATTGACGCATATGACGGCAGAAAACTGGAAATTCCACTTGAAGTGTGGCAGGTCGATGTTATATGTGAAATGCTTGGCTTAAGTGTAGATACAACTAATTTAGATACTTATTGTATGCGAAGCAAAGAACAAACAGATGAGAATATGAAAATATATCATCATCTTTTGAAAAAATCACATAACGAGGAATAGAAATGATTTCTAAATAATTGGAACTTTTAGGATAAATGACAATTCAGTATTTTACTAAAATGGGAGAATATAGATGAATTTTATAGATAAAGCTTTAGAAGAGATTACGAATGGTGAAGATTTTGTTCAAGCAATGGCAGAGATTTATGAGCATACAGAAGTACGAGAAAAGTTAGACAAATTTCCAGCTTGGATTAGAAATATCATAACCGTTATTGATTATGACACTGAATTATCTATGAATGGTTTAGATTTTAAATCATATAGGAATGTTATTGATGCCTTAACTGATATGGGATTGATTAAAGAAGCGGACATACTAACTGCTTATGAAAGTGATTATTCCCAAGAAAATGCAGATATTTGTTATTTAAAACTTGCCTTAAATAATGACTATGAATCATTTTGGAATAGAGTATACTCATATGCTGATAAAAATATAAAGAGTTACTAGATCTAAATTTAGTGGGGAATGTAAAGTGAAATTATCTTTAAAAACAAATGCAATAAAATCATTTGGTAAAACAGTTGAGAATGATATTAAAAGTTTAGAAAAAGTATTAAACATCAAATTTCCTAATGATTACAAAGATTTCTTGTTGAAAACAAATGGTGGCAGTATTCCTAATGATAATACCAATGAAATAGTTTTAAAGAATATAGGGAAAATTATAAATATAGATATTCTCTATGGAGTTAATACTGACAATTCATGCTTTGATATTGAATACTGGACAAAGAAATATATTGATGATTTATTTGAAAAAACTGTTATTATAGGAGATAGTTTACAAAATGGATTTATTGTTATGATTTGTGATGGAAATAATGATGGTGTTTATTATTACGATGATTCATATTATTTTGATGAGTCTAACGATGAAAATAATGTATATATCATATCAAATAATTTTACAGAATTTCTTGATATGATTGTGAAAAGATAAATTTTGGTTTGTAATACTCTTCATCACATAGTGATGTCAAGGAACAAGGCGAAGCCGATACGCCGTAGGGCAGTCCTTGACAGAACGGATGGTATTAAATCCAACCATGCTATATAGGGGACTTGAAAGGTCACAAACCTTGCAAGTCTTCTTGTCTGTTATCTGGAAACTTTCCGGAGATAAAGCATTTCCTTTTTGACTTCACGAACAAATTCATCACAAAAAACAGGTTGACAATCACTTGCTATATAACAATTTTTTTCAGACGAATAGGCAAACGAAGAGATTTCCATTTCCAGTGTTTTTTCATTGATTCCATAGTAATATATCTGAGAAGTGGCAAGTGTCATATGAATACTGGCAAAAATTACAGAACAAATGGGACACAATGATAGTACAACCAAAAAATTATATTATTTCAGCAATAAAACAACGAAAAATAAGGAAAAACAGATTGAAAATGCTATCTCATTTTAGGAATGATTACTGTTTGACTACATAATTGACTACATTGGAATTATTCAGAAATGAAAAAAGCCAGAAGCCTTGAATATTCAAGGTTTCTGACCTCTTAGTCAACAGGGGATGAGAGAATCGAACTCCCACAGAAAGTGCTAAAACCCCTGTAAAATCAATGATTGTTATGCTTCGTGTTGCATTTCGTGTTGCATAGACTCAAAATAGTCGATTGCAATCTTATTCATTTTATCTTCCATGTCCGGAAGAGTGTGACGGTAGACTTCTTTCAGTACCGAATCATTTCCCCACCCACCAGATTGCATGATATACGCATCTGGTATTCCTAGCGCATGTTGAACAGAAGCGTTGTAATGCCTTAAGTCGTGGAATCGGAAGTGAGGTATCTCTAATTTCTTAAGGAGATTTCCAAACGATGTTGTTAATGTATTCGGATTCATGTTTACAGTGTTGGTTGAAAGTTCCAAAAACTTCTCGATTACGAATGATGGATAATTCACGTATCTGTCACCAGCATAAGACTTAGGTGCTTTCACAATCCATTCGCCCTCATCATTCATAACCATTGTTTTTGTAACGTGTATCGTGTGATTCTTGATGTCGGACTTCTGTAATGCACAGATCTCACCTCTTCGCATAGCTCCAAACGCTGCGAGGAGAATTGGCACTTCCATGATAGTTCCTTCTGATGCACGAACAATCTTCTTAATGTCCGCTTCTGTAGGAATGTAAATGTTGCTCCTGAGTTTTTTGGGAAGAGTGATATTGATTACAATTCCCGGACGAAATCTTTTCATTACCGCGCTGATCAGTCCATTCATGTCACGAACAGACTTAGGCGACAGCTCTGTAGATGCCTTATTAATCACCTTTTGAATTACGCTTTGTGTGATTTCCTTTAGCTGATACTCTTTGAGCGGTACCATGCAATTACGTTGCATACTCTTGTACTTTCTGATGCTGGACGGTGAGAGGACAGCGGACCGTTCCTGGATGTACTTTTCTAGTGCATCACCGAAAGTCATTTGTACTTCTTCATCTTTCTTGATTTCTTTGTTGTCTGCCCATTCAGCAGCCATTGCTTCAGCTTTTCTTTTTCCTCTTGCCGATGGATCATCACAAGTGAAAGACTTATAGATTCTTTTCTGTTTCTGTTTCTTCGTTTTCGGATCAATAACAGGTTTTCCGTTTTTATCTAAGACAATTTCATAGTGGCTGAATACCTGACATCTCCAGGATCCGGAAGGTAACTTCTTAGCTGTTGCCATATAATCATCTCCTTTTAAGTATAAAAATAACAGCCATACAATAGAACAACAGTTCTGATTGATTGACTGCCCCGAAGATGATACAATATTATTGCTTCATATAATCTGCACCGCTCTTCGGAGTTTGGTGCGTCAACCGTCCTTGTTGGTAGCAAGGGCGGTTTTGTTTTATTTAATTATCTCTGTTTACAAATTCGCTACATACATCTCTCAACTCTGTATATAACTCATCTGTAAGTTCTTCACCGGCATATTGTCTTTCCAGTAGTTCTCTTCCATAAGCTCTCAATTCTGTATCGGATAAGGAAGAAAGTTTGTTGTCATAAACGTATTCTTTTATATTCATGGTTCATTCATGCAAATGAGTCTTGTTCCAAACACCACAAATTAACTATTTACTGTAAACAAACTGAATATCTTTTGATGACCAGAAATCAGGAGCAACGCTAACCTCGAATTTCGAGAAAGTTGTAGGTACCTGATATGCAATCACACCGTTCATCTTCTTTCCAGCAGCAACACTTCCATCAAGCTGATTCTTTCCACTGGCTTCAGGGGCTTGAAGTCCAATAAGATCTTGTGTTAGTGAGTAATCATCGCAATAGGCTTCAAAATTCATTACGGAGCTGATGCTGATATCTTTTGATGAGTTGTTTGCAATCTCAAACTCAAGGATTAAGAACTCGTTTCCTTCGTCAGGGGTAGTATATTCCCCACCAGCAGATTCGGTGATGTTCACAAGTGTAATTTCAACATCATTGAGATTCACAGTATCTCCAACGTTAAATACAGTCTGTTCTGGCTCTGATTCATTCTTAGAAGTATCTTGCGTTGCGTCAGTAGAAGTGTCACTGTTTACTTTTTTAGGTCCGTCATCCTTTCCACCAATAACAGAACCTATGATACCGAGTATAATAATTACGCCGATAACAATTAATACAGTTTTTAAACATCCGCCTTTCTTTTTCATTCGTGTTTCCCTCTCTTTCTTTTAGTGATATAGCCTTGTTTGCTAAGCGCACCACACGCTTTATATAAATCCCTTCCGGGAGTTATATCCTTATTTTGTTAATTCATCGTATTGGTCACGATTTTCCTTGTCATCTTCCTTTTTGAGTTTATAATTCTGACTCTTAATTCTGCGAAGACGATCACTTTCATCCATCCTAGCTTTTTGTTCTAATATCTTTTTCTGTTTATATTGTTCCTTGCAGAATTGAATCAGCGCGTCTCTTTCTTCTTTAGATAAGCTGGTTGATTTAGCTCCTTCATCCTTGATGATATCTTGTACCGGTTCTTCTATAATCTCTGCTACAGGCTTGCTAGTTACTGGTTGAGTATCTTCTATTTTAAATTTGGGAGGACTATATATCACTTTTCTATTAGCAACATGGTTCGATGTGAATTTCATATCAGTAGGAACAGCTGTTTCCTTCTTCACAATCTTATATCCGCAACATGGACAGAATTTAGAATTAATATCTATTACAGAACCACAAGCTGAACAAATCTTCTCCTTTCTTTGTTCTTTTGGCATTGGATCAATTTTGGGTCGCTGCGGAATCAATGAAGAACCGCAAGCTGTGCAGAATTTACAACTGCTTGCTATCACGAATCCACAGAAAGGACAGTTCATCATATTCTGTTTTACTGTCTCTTTTTTCTTCTTTGTCAGATATCGAATCAGTGGGTATGGAATAAACATAACCCACCCAGAAAGAAGAAATAGCGAATCAAGAAAACTGTCAGATGGTCTTGTAGGTATACTTATAACATAGAACCAAAGAATAAACCATCCAAAGAAAATAGCAATAGTTATATTCCTATAGAAGCGAGAAGTGTGGATAACTTTAGGAACTGGATACATTTGTGTGCATAACTTTCGTTGTTCTTTTCTCCAAACTCTCTGAGCATTCTTTTCTTGCTTGCGGATAAGCTTTAATTCCTTCGTCCTGTTCTTTCTTGCAATCTTTTCACGGTATCTGTACCTTGTTGCACGAATCCACATTCTTCTGATGAGATTAAATTGACTAGGTTTCATAACTCATTCCTCATTATAAATCCTTGCCATATAAGTAGTTATATTCGGCAAGTCGGAATGTGTCACAATGCTCACGAATAAAATCAATGCGCTGTGTATCTCTGGTTCTTCTTCTACGTCTTCTTTTTCGTCTAGTACGGTTCTGCTCCATACATTTACTGTATGCTGATATAACCGGATCAGGTGCTTTCGTAGTAGTATGAGCCAGATATTCTATCTCTTGCACATCTTCTTTATAGAAATCATCGTTTTCAATGTGACTCATAGCATGTTTAAGTGCTGCTTGCTGTGACTCATAGTTGAGTGCTGCATTGATAAATATGGTATAACTGCCATCTTCATTCGGCACTACCATTTCATGTCCTTTCCCTTTCGGGAAGTCCATAAGGATGATGTTAACATCCGGTGTCAAAGTCACCACGTTCCTTTCGTTTCAGTGCGAGAGCCATGTTGTGTAATGCTCTTAAATCGTCTGGATCCATGTCTTTCTGAACATCGAATAGTGTTCTAAGTTCCTTGTTTTCAAAAATTTCTTGAGCAACTTTAGCAGTTTCCTCATTCAGATAGTATTTTTCTGATTCGTTCTCCTCACCTGTCATAAGGTAATCAACAGATACATTAAAATAATCAGCAATCAACTTGATTTTAGCAGTATTCGGTGTAGTGTTTCCCAATTTACTTATGTATCCCTTTCCGAATCCAAGTGTTTCTTCTAGTTTATTCATAGAAATTCCATGCTCTTTACATAAGCTTTTGATACGTTCTTTCATGGTTTTCATCCTTTCTGAAAAAATCGCAAAAAACCACTTGACTTTCTGAATATATCGCGTATAATACAATTATGGGTTCTGAAAAAAACGCAAAAATAAACAGAGTGTCGAAAGTGCTTTATTTAATTTGTTTGTGGTAATTCAAATTATAGGATATTTTCAGAGATTAGTCAATATTTTTAGTGATTTTTTCAGAACCTACGTACTAAAAAAGCGGAGGTGAAAACGTGATTTACGACAACATTTTTGAACGAGCTAAAAAGCGTGAAATCTCAATAAACAAACTTGAGGAACAAGCTGAGTTGTCAAAGGGAAGTGTCTGTAAATGGGGAAAAAGCGTAAGTCCTACAGTAAAAAACATTAAGAAAGTTGCTGACATACTTGGATGTACAGTTGATGAGCTGATTACAGAGAAGAAATCAAAAAGGAAGTGATTGGATGCCGAAGTTAAAGACATCTGAAAGAGAAAGGCAGAACAGAATACTTCTTGCAATCATTGAGTCAGGAAAGACTATGACAGCTATTGATACTCAGAAGCTTTCAAAACTGACTGGTATCCCACCGAGCACTCTGTACCAGAGATTAAGTCAGCCGGATAATATCCGAATCAGTGAATTACGAGAAATCCTAAGGGTACTCAAAATCACTGATGAGGAAAAGGCGAAGATCGGTAGGGAAGTGATATGAGAGATTGTAGTTACTGCAAAAAGAGAAACAGATGCATGGAAAGAAGCAGATGTATTCCGTGTGCATCATTTCAGAAAGAAGGTGAGAAAAATGAATCAGATCGACATGATCGACATCCAAAGAAGAGCAATCCAGATAGTTGATATCAAGAGACAGCCAAGAAGAATTGAGCATGATGACAGAGAAGAAAAAAAGTCTGCTGTTATGACAGTAGTTGCGATGGGATTGGTAGTTGTCTTAGGAATCGCAACATGGGTTATCTTCGGATATTAAAAAAGAGTGCCCAGCAAAGGCGGCAACCTTCAGGCACTCGGGTAAAAAACCAACTTAATAATAACAATTTAAAAAGGAGAAAGCAATGAAAAAAGATAATTTTACCATAACTTTGGATAAGCTGAACGCAATCATTCCAATATTTGCAGCAGAGTTTTGTTGCATGAATGACGTTGAAGACGAAGATCTGATTATGGGAGTAGCAGCATACATCTTTGCAAACGTAGAAAAGTACATAAGAGGAGAAAGAGATGTTGATGAAAAAATTCTCGGACTTAGCACACTTGTTCTGCAATTAGTACAAGAACTGTCACTGTGAAAGGAGAAAGCGATGTTGTTAGAAAAAACACTTGAAGTAAGCGTTTCAAAATTTGAAGAGCTGTGCAAAACAGATGCACGAATGGAAACGCTCAAAGCTTACATCAGCAATGAAGAAAACGGATATATCAAACTGGACACAGTGAAAGCAATTATCGGACTTCCGGTCAAGCACGAAGAGCCTTCAGTTTGGGAGCATGAGGAACTGTCCTTTGATGAATTGGGAATCACACAACATAAGATGCATAAGAGACTTGCAGACAATTACAATGCGGAGGAAAGAAAAAATGCAGGAACTGAAATTTGATGTAGTACAGAGTATTGGCGAAATTACAGCCAACTTTGAGGAATTTAAAGACCAGGTTTCAATGGAACTTGAGAAATACAAAAAGAAAGAATTCACAGAAGAGACAAAGAAGGATGCGAAGAAAGACCTCGCAGAGCTGAGAAAGAAAAAGGCAGCTGTGAACGAGAGAAGAATCGAAGTAAAGAAGGAGTACATGAAGCCTTATGATGAGTTCGAAGCTAAGGTGAAGGAACTTATCGAACTGATCGATGAGCCGATCACGTTAATTGACAGCAAGGTTAAAGAGTTTGAGGAAAAGCGCATTAAAGAGCGTAGAGAAGAGATCCAGATTGCTTATGAAGAGATTGTTCCGGAAGAATTGCAAGATTACATTCCACTGGAAAGAATCTACGGAAGTAAGTGGACGAATGCCGGTACGAAAATGAAAGACATTAGAGAAGAACTTACTAGCAGAGTTGCAACTACAAATGCTGATATCAATGCTATCAAAGCCATGAGATCAGAAAAAGAAGAAACTGCTCTCAACTTCTATATGGAAAACAACAATCTGGCATCAGCAATTAAGTACCTTAGTGATTACGAAATTCAGAAAGCAGAGATCCTTAAGAGAAAAGAAGCAGAAGAAGCTGCCAGAAGAGAAAGAGAATTGGAAGCTGAAAGAGAACGCATCCGTCTTGAAGAACGTAGAAGAATTTTCGAAGAAGAGGAAATCAAGAGAAAAGCGGAGAAAGAGACTGTTGAAAAGCTGAAAGAAGTAGATGAGGAACAGGCAAGATTCTTGAGCAGCGAAGAGTCTAAGAAGGTAATTTACACCGTTGTTGCTACAGAAGAGGAACTTAAAGATATTGAACAGGCAATGACAAGCTTTGGTGTTTACTTTGAAAGGAAGGATGTTTGATGAAGATTGGAGAAAAGTTATCCAAACTGCAGCAGGATATGAAAGTCCCAAAAGATCAATATAACAAATTTGGTAAATTCTATTATCGAAATGCGGAGACGATTCTTGCTGAATTCAAGAAATATGAAAAGGATTTAAAGGTCTTTCTGACGCTGAAAGACGAAATTGTGGAAGTTGTTGGGAAGGTGTATATAAAAGCCACAGCAACTTTGGTTGATTGCGAATCAGATGAGGAGATTTCTGTAACTGCTTATGCGAGAGAATCAGAGGAAAAGAAAGGAATGGATGAAGCGCAGATTACTGGATCAGTATCCAGCTATGCAAGAAAATACGCATTGAATGGTTTGTTTCTTTTGGATGATGTGAAAGATCCTGATTCTGATGAATATGAAAAGCAGAAGAATCAGGACAAGTCTGATCAGAAAGATGGGAAGAGTACAAGCAGCAATATAAAGATTAATCAAAATCATATTAATTCTCTTCGGAGTTTGTTTACTGAAAATGGAATTGATGAAAGTAAAGTACTTGTATTGTATAAAGTGCAGAAAATAGAAGCGCTGACGATTAGCCAGTATAAGAATGCTTTTGATCACGTAAAAGAGTTGAAGGAGAGTTGTAGTGTATAAATGAAGTTCACCGGAAAGTTAAAAGAGCCAATTATTGACTTTGCTACACGGCGGCTGACCATTCTATTTGAGCCACAGGAAGACTTTACACAGGCATATGAGGAATTGAAAGACTGTGAGAAGTTAAGCCTTGAAATCAAGCGATACAGAAGGAAAAGGAGTCTGGATGCGAATGCCTACTACTGGGTGCTGCTCGGTAAGTTTGCAAAAGCAATAAGCCTGTCAAATCCAGAAGCACATAATCTAATGTTGTGCCGGTATGGTCAGCCAGAGATATTCGAAGGAAAAGCGGTATATATGACAATCCCAGATACGGAAGAAGCTGAAAGAAAAGTCAGGAATGCCACGGATTATCACTTACAACCAACTTCCCAGATAAGAGAAGGAAATGATGGGATTACATATCGGACCTATAAGCTTCTGAGAGGATCTCATACTTATGATAGCGCGGAGATGGCAAGATTAATTGACGGACTGATTACAAGTTGCAAAGAAGCTGGAATATCTGAAAGAGAGATTGCTACACCAGATGAAAAGAGAATTCTGAAAGAAAAGTATGGTGTGGACATTGGCTAAACGATTGAAAAGTGTGTTCACTGATGATATGGACCACTGTTACTTCACTGGATATCCTTATCCACACATACACCATATCTTTTGCGGTAGTAGAAGAAAGATATCTGAGAGATACGGATTTGTGATTCCCCTTGCACCGTATCTCCATGAATTCCAAAAGGGGAGCGTACATGACAATCCGAACCACGGACTGGACTTGGAACTCAAGCAGATGGCTCAGAGATATTTTGAAGAGCATATAGGCAGCAGAGAAGAGTTCAGAGAGGTGTTCGGAAAGTCTTGGCTATAACCGGTATTAACCTAGCGGATAAGGTTGATATATAAACTCCTAATGGCTGACTGAAACAGTATGTCACAATCCTTAATCAGAGCCATGATGATTCATCTCCTCGGCTTTGTCCGGGGAGAGAAAGGAGACCGATGGAAACTATTAACATACTAGATTACATCCGTGTAGGTCATGACAATGGCATCACAAGAGCTGAGCTGTCTGATCTGACCGGAATAGATGATAGAACAATTAGAGACATGATCCATTATGCAAGACGAGATATACCAATTCTCAACATGCAAGATGGAAGAGGGTACTTCATACCAGACATGAACATCTTAGAAGAAAGAATGATGCTGATGAAGTACATCAGACAAGAAGAAAGCCGGCTGAAAAGTATCGGCTGGGCATTAAAAACAGCAAGGCGAACAGCCAAGAACTGCAACATGGAGGTAGACACAGATGAACTCGAACCGAAAAGGGAAAGAAGGAGAAAGAGAATTAGCAAATCTGCTTAAAACACATGGATATGATTGCCGAAGAGGACAGCAGTTCTGCGGATCCAATGGAGATGCAGATGTAGTTGGTCTTCCTGGCATCCATATTGAGTGCAAGAGGGTAGAGAAGCTTAACATCTATGAAGCTGTGGAACAGTCCATAAACGATGCGAGAGAGGGCGAAATGCCTACGGTAATGCATCGGAAGAATCACAAGGATTGGCTGGTCACAATGACAATGGAAGATTGGATGAAATTATATGAAAGGCGATTACATAAAGATTAATCGGTCACTTCTCGAGTGGGGGTGGTACAAAGACAAAAACACTTCCAGATTGTTCATACACATGCTTTTAAAAGCGAACTGGAAGGACGGATTTTTCTTAGGAATTGAGATAAAAAGGGGGTCATTCGTATCTTCTTTAGCCAAATTATCTGAAGAAACTAACCTTTCAGTTAGAGAGATAAGAACAGCAATAAAGCACCTAGAATCGACAGGCGAAGTGACAAGCAAAAAATATAACAAATTCAGCGTATTTACGGTAAATAATTACTGTTCGTATCAATCGAGTGACACGCAAAGTGACAAGCAAGTGACAAGCAACCGACAAGCAAGTGACAAGCAAGTGACAACAATAGAAGAAGGGAAGAAAGGAAGAAAGAAAGAATATATAGATACTAACGTATCTATAAAGCAGCATAGCATTCAATCCATCATCGATGCATGGAATCAGCTAGAGCCTTACGGAATCACAATGATTTACCGCATCAACCCGGGTTCTAAGAGATGTATTTCACTGATTGCCTTACTTGAGCAATTCGGAGAAGAAAAAGTGATACAAGCTGTTGATAAGGTCAAACAGAGTGACTTCCTTCAGGGAAAGACAGATGCGAGATTCTCACTGAACTTCAATTGGTTCATCAATCCGAATAATTTTGTGAAGGTGCTTGAAGGAAAGTATGATGAACGGCACGATAAGAAACCAGCAACGAAGAACAATAACAACTTTGAGAGAAGACATTACGACATGGATGATCTGGAAAGTAAGTTGCTAGGAAGGTGATTAAGAATGGCAGAAGCAAATAAAGGCTGGGCGGTATGCACAGTCTGTGGAAAAGAATTTGAGATAGTCGGCAACCGGAAGAAGTGCTGTAGCAAGGCTTGCGGAGAAGAAAGAAGCCGAAGACAGTGTTGTGAGAGAGGAAAGGCGAGATACAGAGCCTTGAGTCCTGAACAGAAAAAGGAACTGGCAATGAAACGAAAGCAAGCCAAACCGAAGAAAGTAAAAGGCGCAATGAAACCGAAGTTTCAAAACGAGCTAGCAAGAGTTGCAGCGGAAGCAAGAAAACATGGAATGAGCTATGGCAAATACGTAGCGAATTGTGAAGGGAGAAGATATGGCTAAGACGATTGATGCAGAAGAATTTCTTTCCTGGCTGAACGAATCAGAGGAAGAATTGAAGAACACGATGGCAGATGAACTGAATCCGGACAGAAAGGACGAAGGGATCCTACTCACAACGGAGACCGTCAGAAAGTATGTCGAGAAGATGTGCAAGATTGACAATGCTGACAGCAAGCGTGGATGGATACCAGTGACAGAAAGACTTCCGGAAGATGAAAGAGATGTACTACTCACACTTGAGTCAACGAACGGTAACGGATACAGAGAGTACAGTGTAGGATGTTACATCCAAGTGTTTGACGAGGACACAGAAAAGCACTGGCTTGATAGACAGTACGGATACCTTGAGTGGGATAGATACTCAAACGGACACGGTGGATGCTCACTGTACAGAGTGGCAGCATGGATGCCGATTCCGAAACTGTACAAGGGATAAAGACCATGAACAGACAAGAGAAAGAGGATCAGGCTCAACTTGAGTACCTGAGACGATGGAAAGAGAAGAAACAGAAGAGAAAGAATCTGTCAGAAAAACTGAGAAAGAGAGGTATGAAATGAAATACAAAGTTGGAGACAAGGTAAGAGTTAGAAGTGACTTAAAAGAACGAATGGGTTATGGTTGCCAACGGTTCACTGATGCGATGAAAAAACAGATGGGAAAAATCGTGACAATATCCAATGTCGTAGACGATAGATACTATTACATCAAAGAGGATAATTATAATTGGACAGACGAAATGCTTGAGCCAGTAGAGGAAGAACTGACAGCAGAAGAGGCAATTAGACTTAGGGGCGAAATGTGTGAGGGAAGGAGTTGCAGTCATTGCAAGCTGAGTTCCTATAACAATGGCACGGGTATTACCTGTAATGAATTAGCGGTAAAACATCCTGAACGATATATCGAAGTCCTCAAACAGTACAAGAAAGACCATGAAAAGAAAGAAATTGAAGTTGTGAAGAAAACCTGTTGCCTTGTAATAGACGAAAAAAGAACGGTTGTTCACGAAGAGGAAATTGACAATCATGATTCTTGCGAGGAAGTGCTGAAAAGATATTGCGAAGAGCATGATGGAAAATTCTTTGCTATTGCGGAATGTAGATATGAGGTAAAGGAGTAGGCATGAATGTTGGAGAAAAGATAGATTACATGATTCAGTGTTTGAAAGTCGCAAAAGCTGAGTATGATTACATGGCTGATTACATTGCAAATGAACAAACTGAAAGACAAGAGCTGTGGGAGTTCCTTGATACACACAGAAGTCCAAACAAAGCACTGATTAAGGATAACTTGAAGAATGTAGCAAGAATGGGATTTCAGGTGGCAAATGAGGTGAAATGATGGATGGACTAATTGTAAAAAAGAGATGGTTAAATCTTATCCTTAGTGGGAAGAAAACTATTGAAATAAGAGGTAGTAATACCAAGAAAATAGGACAGCCGATCTATTTACTGGAAAGTGGGACAAATCTTGTAAAAGGCACGTGCATTATAGACTCTACATATCCAATATCCTGCTCTGATTGGTCTGAGGAAAGAGAAAAACACTGTGTTGACATATCTTATTCAGAGTTGAAGAAAAGGTATAAAAGACCTCATGCGTGGGTACTGAGAAATGTGAAACTGACGGAAGAAGAATGGAAGTACGAACATCCAAAGGGTGCGATTATATGGGTAAAAGATGTAATGCCGGCATATGAACTGCAAACTGGATATATAGACGTAATTCTTAGAAACAATATGTAATTTACAGAAAGGAGTACGGAGCTCCGGCCGGGCAAAGATATATCGGCTCCTTTCGAGAAGATGAAACAAAGGAAAAAACTTAAATGTGATATTTATAGAGATTCGATGCAGAATTACAAGAAATATGCAATACCGCCAGCGCAGCTAATTATAGCGGATGTGCCATACAATGTCGGAAGTAACTTTTACGGAAGCAATCCAATGTGGTACGTAGGTGGAGATAACAAAAACGGTGAAAGTAAACTTGCAAAGAAAGCAGCGTTTAATTCAGATTTCAATTTCAATTTGTATGAGTATTTCCATTTTTGCTCAAAGATGTTGAAGAAAGAACCTAAGAAAGCCGGCAAGCGTGGCCGAAGTTCTGATGCTCCGTGCATGATTGTATTTTGCAGTTTTGAACAGTTAAGCACACTGATCAACGCAGCTAAGAAACATGGCTTTGTGAATTACATACCGCTTGTATTTGTGAAAAATTACAGTCCACAGGTATTGAAAGCGAATATGCGTGTTGTAGGTGCTACGGAATACGCATTGGTATTATACCGAGACAAACTTCCAAAATTTAGAAATGGCGCACAGTTTGATGAAAATGGAAAAACGATTCGAGGTACAGGACATATGGTATTTAACTGGTTCAAGTGGGAAAAGGATGGAAAAGATATTCCGAAAATTCATCCGGCTCAGAAGCCAGTAAGGTTGTTGGAACAATTGATTCAGACATTTACTGATCCTGGAGATGTAGTTATTGACCCATGCTGCGGTTCTGGAAGTACGTTGCGAGCAGCGAGAAATCTAGGTAGAAGTGCATTTGGTTTTGAGATTGATCGGAATTTTTACAACCGGGCAAAGAATGAAATGCTTGCGGTTGAAGATGAAGTGCAGATGAGTATAGAAGATTTTATTGGAGGTGCGGAATGTTAGATTTCGGATATTACAACACGGATTGTATGGATGGCATGAAAGAATTTCCAGATAAATATTTTGACATCGCCGTTGTAGACCCGCCATATTTTAGCGGACCGGAGAAAAGAGGATTTTACGGGAGACGCATAAGCCCGATTGGAGTTCAAAGAGTATATCAGAAATCTGCAGAATGGACAATTCCAGATAAATCGTATTTTGATGAATTGTTTAGAGTCTCTAAGAATCAGATCGTTTGGGGATGTAACTATTTTGACTATCATTTCCCTCCGGGTAGGATTGTATGGGATAAATGCAATGGCAATACGGATTTTTCAGATTGCGAAATCGCATTCTGCAGTTTCCATGACAGCGTGAGGCTATTTCGGTATATGTGGAACGGAATGTTCCAAGGAAAGAGCATACAGGAGGGGCATATCCAGCAAGGAAACAAGAAAAAGAATGAAAAGCGGATGCACCCTACTCAAAAGCCAGTGATGTTGTACAGATGGTTGTTTGACAGATACACAGAAAGAGGAATGAAATTACTGGACACGCACGTTGGGAGCGCAAGCAGTCTGATAGCAGCGCATGATGCAGGACTGCAGTATGTTGGATTTGAATTGGATAAGCACTATTATGAACTTTCCAAGAAAAGGTTGGAAGAACATACAGCGCAAATGAGTTTAAGTGATTTCGTGGAGGTGACAACAAAATGAAAATCGAATTAAAAGAGATAGACAAAGACACATTGAAAGTTGGAGATTGGGTCGGGATTGCAAGAGAAGTGAGTTACGGATGGGGTTCATCATTCCGGCATCAGTTAATTACTCCGGCACAAATCACAAGAATCACTCCAAAGCGAACCAAATTCTTTACGGATATGTTTGGAGAACATGACAAAAGAGAAGTATTTTATGAGTGTGATAGTGAAGCTGCGAGAGAAACTTTTCTTGCTAAGACATTTAGATATATTCAGGACGGAATATTTGAGTTAACTGAATCGAAAAGAAAAGATCGCATTGGGAAAATCAGTGATGAAGATCTGCCGGAAGTAGCTAGACACATGAAAGCAATGATGAAGATTTTGGAAAAGTACAAAGAGAAATAGGGTAGCAGCTAAAAATAGCAGCTAACAGCACCTTGACAATTGAATATTGATGGTTGGAATGGTATAATTTCTGTATCATTTACAGGAGATGCAGAAATTATGTTAGAAAAGATAATACGATTTTTTAATGAACATCCGATAATATTTTTTATATGCGTGTTTTTGGGATTGATAGTAGTGCCTACTGCGATTATTCATTTTGTTTATATAATTCCTACAGAGTCATGGTGGTCTCAAGTAACTATTCCAGCAGGAAATATGTTGGCGTATATAGGAACTGTATTAACATTTTGTGTGACATTCATGTTGAGTATGACAGTGTATCTGTCAAATAAACGACAAAATGATAGAACACAAATTTCAAACAATAAAGCCATGTTTGTTGTAAATAATGAACAAAAAGTAAAGATTGATTTTCTAAATCCTGGTACACGAGAAGTTGATGACATTTTTATTGAAATGGAATTAAAATTGTTATCAAATGTTATGATTTCAAAATTGAAAATAAAACATTTGTCCATATATGATATTGAGCATCCGAGAGAAAAAGAAAAACAATTTTATAAAGAATACGAAAAAGAAAAAAATGTTAATTTTCAATATGAAGATAAAGAACACTTAATAATAAATTTTGATTTGCAAGATGAGAAAGCTGAGAATATATTAAAAACAGCAGAACAATTATGTATAGGCTTTGATATAGATGCTATATGTGAAAACGTAAAAACGAAATTGACTGTAAATATAAGTTGCACATCTTATCAGAAAGTAGGTAAAATTTCTTTCAAAGCCAGAAAGGAATGCTATATAAAAAATTCCAATTCTTTTCTACACAAAGCAGAAATTATTTAGAATTTACCAACCATCAATATTCGGTGGTTGGTATTTTTTTACGCATTTTTAAGGAGAAAGGAACGAATTATGAAATTAACAGCAATAGCAAGAGAAGATTTAGAAGCAAAAGGGTTGATTCTTAAAAACAAAATTGAACTTAAATGCAGAGGAACAGCAATTCCGGACATTTATGCGAGTATAATCGGCAGAAAGAATGTTGATACCGGAGAATTCGAATCATTCTTTAAGGTAGACAATAAAAATGGCAATACAGCGGAATTTGACAGATTCCGAGAGAACGTCACATTGTTGGAAAAAGAGCATACCGTCTTCGATATGGAGACTTTCAAAGAAAAGCATGTAATTTACTACTATGTGCCGTATGACATCCAGGAAAGTAGCAAGAACAGACCGACAGTAATCGATGAATTTCCGGAGGGTGGTTATCTGACCGAAGGTTATTATGAGTGTGAATACGAGTTGCTTCTGACTTGCGGAGAGGCAAACAGAAGGCTTGTAATTCCGAAGAGAACAGTCAATGTTCCGATGATTTCATTTCTGTCAAACATCGAAGATGAAATCAGAGATATTCTCGATGGACTTCCAGACGTGGACAATGATTTCACTGATGTTTTGGAGTTAGTGGACAAGCATTATGAAATTAAGATGATTGATGATTTTGGAATTCCGGTAAATATTGAAATTAACCATGCAGCTGATTTCGTGAATATGATTGTTTCAGCTAGACAGATTAAGTGCGAATTCAAATATGGAGAGGAACAGTAAATGGGATGCAAGAATTATTGCTTGTATGGACAGAATGCGTGTTGTTTGGAATGTCAGATAAAAGACCAATGCAATATTCAGTGCGATGATATAGACAGCTACGAATATGCGGTAGAATGCCCGGATTATGTAAAGGAGGATGAAGATGACGTCTGAAGACTTTATGAGAGAGCTTAAAGAAGCCAGGCTAAAAATAGAGCTGTCAAATAAACGTATTTTGTTTATGCATCCGGAAGATATTGCAATACTTGATCTAGAAAAGGTGGACAGCAGTGTGTATCTTGTTGAAGAAAGAAGATTGGAACATGGAAAAGTAATAGCGATTACAGGTGAAGAATTTAAAAGGATTGTATGGGATGCAATCAAAAACAATAAAGTGAAGTATCACAGAGGAAGAAAAAATGAGAAGGTTTGATATTGGTGACAAAATCAGATGTTACGAATCAGGTGTACGAGGTATATGTGTGAAATTCTACACACCTACAGCATGTGAGGAACAGACGATGGTAGAGACAGCAGACGGAAGATTTTACCACGCACCAACAAGGACATGGGAAAAGACGGATACAATTTATTTTGAGAGTCTTTCGAGAAACATTGGGATATCAGCAATATGTGATTCGATTTATGGTGAATTGCAGAAAAGCGGAAAGCACATGGTCATGGCAAGAAGAAAGAGGGAATAGAAATGAGACTAAAACCAGTAGTAAAGGCAAGTGAGTTTGTAAGATTCGGATTCAAGCCTTGCCGAGGACTTCCGAAAAGCGCAGAGAGTTACTATCTCTGCGTGAAGAACGGACACAGAGTGATGTTTGTGGACAGTAAGCATTTTACTGAATCTGAATGGCCGATCAAAGATGCAAGGATCCACAAGAATCCAAACTGTAAATTCAGTGACAAGCGGACAGCGACCGAGATCGAGTGTGAATTGGTAGTGAATGGCTTGCTGGAAGAGGTGAAGGAATGAAAGAGAGATTAACAACATACCACTGTGGAAAAGCAGTGATTAAGGACAAGAATAAGCTGTCAGAAGCTATGGAGAAGTTAGCGGAGTTTGAGGAAAAAGAAAAATGTGGAGAATGGCTTGATGCTATCGAACTTGCGAAAATTGCTATTGCACTGCAAAGTCAGAAGTGGATTCCAGTGAGTGAGAAGTTGCCAGAGGATAACACGGATGTAATTGTATGCTTTTACAGCGGAACAGTAACAGAGATGAGATATTGGAGAAATGGAATCTTTCAAGGAATCTATGAACATACGACAAAATCAATTGTTGCCTGGATGCCACTACCGAAGCCGTACAAAGGAGAATGATTATGAGCAGACTAATTGATGCTGATGAATTTCAAAAACAGATAGTAGGAATGGCAATCTTGAACAATTATCCACCGGACAAAGCTAATGCACTTTGCAAATTGGTAGATAGCCAGCCGACAGCGTTTGATGTGGAGAAAGTTCTGAATGAATTAAAGCATAAAGAATCAAAAGCACTTAGAAGATATAGTGAATCAAAGGGAACGGCTTATGCATTTTCTGATAAATGTTCCTGGGATAATTGGGCGAAAGCCATTGAAATTGTTAAGCGAGGTGGAAGAGATGAAGATTATTGGAAATAAAGAAAGTGTTAATCAAATATCATTAACACATAAAGGTATAAATGCTAGATTTAATTGTTTTATGAACCCATTTCCCTACTGTAATGATATTGACACATCTAATCCTGAAATAATCGAGATAATATTTAAGGATTCTTACGAAATAGACAACCTAATAGATGTATTAGAAAAATTTAAAAAAGAATGTTTTGGACATTTGGGAGAGTGGAGATAATACTATGACGAATAAAGAGAAGTATACAAAAGAGATTGTGGAGATTGCTTGCAAAGGACACGATTTTAGGGTTGATAAAAATACGAATGAAGTTGCGGATTGCTGTGACGCTCCATGTGCAGCATGCTTGTTTTTGGAGATGGAAGACTGTGACAAGGCAAGAAGAGAGTGGGCAGAGTCAGAGTACATCGAAAAGCCAGTGATAGTAATCAGTAAGAAAGACAGAGCGTTTTTGGAGTATCTTAAAGAAGAATTCAAATACATCGTAAGAGATAAAGATGGTACTTTATTTACATATAAAGACGGTCTTACTAATTGGTTTAGTTTAAATCGCCGTTTTGATGTAGACTTTCCAATGGTCAAATGGGAAGGCAATGAAGAGATATGGTTAATCGAGGATCTTAAAAAGTTGGAGGTGGTTGACAGTTATGAGTAAAATCCCAAAAGAAATAGTAGACAAGATCGAGCAGAGAAATAAACTCAATGAAGAAATCGAAACATGGTGCAAAGAAAATCTTGATATGGATGGAATGTGTTCAAACTGTGCGGATATTACAGATCATCACACTGGTGATGAGCAAAGGAGCAATGGATGCAGAGAATGGTGCGAACAATGGGCTGGATCTTGTGAGGATGATTATCACGGTCATTATTATTGGGAAACAGAGTATCCGGGAAAATATCTGCACATGGAATTTTGGGTGTAAAAGTTGGAGGTAGTTAAAAATTATGAATAGAGAAATTGACAATCCTGAACTGTTAGAAGAGGAGAATGTGCATGGAACAGATTAAGCTGGGCTTGAGAATCGCAAGCATTGTGGTTGGAATAATCGGCTATAGTGCGATATGGATATATCTGATTAATAATCACCAGAACGAAAACAGTGAACTTGCGTGGGTATTATGGAAATTATTTCATGCAATTGTGATTGCGCTTGCGTTTCTTTTGGCTTGGGCATAGGAGAAGATTATGATGGATGATAGAAAAATTAACGTGTGGCATCATGGAGCTTTCGGAAGATACAGACCGAGGAAGAATAATTTCCCGGAATGTGCATGGAGCAACAGAAGACGGAGAAAGAGACATATAGGTGATATTTTAGTTGTCCACGAAGAAAGAGGATAAGTGATTTGGATGTACACAAGACATTGTAAGTGGAGAAGATTAGGATAGGGTTTCAGTTAGAGGAATAGACAAGCCTTATGGAAAATATTGTAGCGGTTGTGGACAGAAATTAGATTGGAGTGATGAACAGTGAAGAGAAGCGCAGATAGAAGAAGATGCCCGGCAGAGGTGAGAGCAAATTTGCAGGGCCATTACGGTGGACTCGCCGAGATGCCAGTAGATCAGAAAGCAAGCGAAGAGTTTAACCGTCCGGCATATCAGGCTAGGAAATTGATAAGGACACAAGGCGAGTATTTACAAGAGAATCCGAACGAATGACTGACAAGAGTTGGGATAGATATAAAAGCGTGTGTGGGAGGTGGATACCATTGAGCGTGAGAGAAACATATCTGAGTGATTATGGCATCACTCATGAGCAAGGGAAGAAGATTATCGACTACTGTAGGAAAGCTACTGGGTATGAGCAGATACTTCTTCTCCAAAGTTGTCAGAATGTAAAGCCGGAGATAGCAAATTTCCTCTACATCAATCTGACAACAGGACTTGGATACGATAACATCTGTAAGAGGGAATACATCCCAATGCAGCGGAAAGACTTCCAGGGATACAGACGAAAGGTGATTGAAGAGTACAACAGATTAATGACATTACTGGGAAGACCGATAATTTAGTGTCATACAGTACAAAAAGCGGATGGTGGAAACCATTCGCTTTTATTTTATCAAAAACACTGAAAACAGTGTTGACAATACACCGAAAATGGTGTATTATATAGTTGTAACAAAGAAGAGCACATGAAAAGGAGAAGGACCATGACAGTAGAGGAAATCAGGAATTTAATCAGTGAAGCAGAATATGATTACATTGGAATCAGAGCAGATAGCAGAGATTATCAGATTGGTGAAGTGATGGATAATTCACATCAGCTCTTCCAGGATCCTCAGTACGTAGACTTTGAATGTACAGAGTTGTTATATCCATACATTTCAGAAGGAACTTACGCTGGATTCTACGATGGTGGAGAACTTGATGGCACATGTGCACTTGAAGTATCTGAGAGCAACATTGAAGAAATGCTTGAAAGAGTAATGTCATATGGAAACAAATATTATTTGATTGGTGGAAACTCAATGGAATACGGAAATGACGATGACGAGATTATTATTAACGACGCAGAAGTGATTGCAAGAATATAGAGGAGAAAAATAATGAATGGAAATATATGGAAAGAAGTTCTGAAGCAACATGAAATGCTAGGGATTGAAAATATAATTCCTGTATCTCATATAAGAATAAGACCAGATATAGGAATATTGTTAGATGATAATGGTAATTTTGTAGGTGCGACTATAATCAAAAACGAAAGATGTTCAATCCCATGCACCATAGACTCAGAAAGCAGAACCAATGGAATATCGCCACATCCAATACATGATAATATGAGTTATATTTGCGGAGATTATCCAAATTATGAAAAACGACACGAAGCATATATGAAACAATTACAAAGTTATACAGGAAGCGTAGATGATAATCTTGCAAAGAGCGTATATAGATACTTGGAAAGGAAAACAATCCGGCTCGATATTAAAAATTTGACAAGGCAAATAGAAAACATACAAGAAGAAAAGGTGATGGTTGTATTTGCAACATTAAGCCATCGAGACACGATAAGTAAAAAATGGACAGAATACTATACATCTACGCTTGATAGAAATGGTATATGTGGAATAACAGGAGAAAAGGATCATATCCCGGATAAATATCCAAAAGGAATAAGAAATCCGTCTGATCAAGCAAAATTATTTATTGCCAATCCAAAAAAAATGGATTCAATGCCTACGAATGTGCCTGGTTATATAGCATCTCAGAAAATTATACATACGCTGCAATTTATGATATACGAGGGGAATTCTTGGGCATACCAAATACTAAAAGACAATGTAGATACAATCCCGGAAACATGGAAGGAATGGGTAGAAGAATATCAAGCTAAAAATGGAATACAAAAAAGGGAGGATGGGGAGAAAAATGAATAGAACAGAAAAGGCCTGTATTAAATGTGGCAAGCTCTTTCACGGAGGTTCTGATAAATTTTATTGCGATGATTGTGCAAAAGCTATAAAAAGTAATGTTATGCGTACAAGGACATGCAAAATGTGCGGAGTTGAATTCCTTGGTGGTCCGCGTGCATCCTATTGTCCAGAATGTCGCAAAATTCGGCAAAAAGAAGCAAGCGCAAGAGCAAGGAAAAGAGGCGGAGCTGCTCGGCCAATTGGAAGCATGGATAAATGCGAATGGTGCGGATCTGAATATATTGTTAATTCCGGAAGGCAAAAATATTGCTCGGATGAGTGTCAAAGAGAGGCAGTGCTAGAGTGGCAACGGAAACACAAAGAAGGATATAACAAGATATCTGGGCAAGATATTAAAAAAGCGCAACGCCGAAAAGAGAAAAGGAAAATCTGTGTATATTGCGGACGTGTATTCTCTAGTTCTACACCAACTAATTTGTGCTCTGAATATTGTCGAAAGAAAAATAGGCAGATCAAAGAATATCAAGCAGAAATAAAACGCGGAAAGAATGTAAATATAGGCAGGTTACTGGACGAGCAGAAAGAATACCAATCAAAAGTTGAAACTAATGGAATAGAAAAAACAATATAAAATTCAAATCTGCTACCAATTAAAAACAGATCAGAAAGAATAGAAAGTTATTTGGGTGATTAAAATGGGGAAAATGACATATAAAATTGATGTGTTAGACATGCTAAAAAAAGAAGGGTACACGCAAACCAGATTAAGAAAAGAAAAGCTAATCGGTCAAGATGCAATACAGAAAATGAGAAAAGGAGACATGATAGGGATTAACGTATTAACAACGGTATGCGAATTACTGGATATGCAACCAGGAGACGTTATAAAATACACAAAATAATACAAATATGGGTACAACAAAAAAATCCTCATAATCTACAATAGTTATAAAGACTATGTAGAATGTGAGGATTTTTCTATGTATAGAAGTACACAGAACTACGAAAATCAACAGAAGATGCTATTTGATGGTGTTGGCGAATATGGAATACCACAGATAGAGCCTACATCATACAATCCATGCGAATTCCTATCATTCAACTATGCGAAAAGCTGTAAGGATAGAGCAGATCATGGAATCCATTTCTTTATTGACGATTACCAGTTTAACAGATTATGGACGCAGCCAGATACTTACATCAACATGTTACAGGACTTCAAGTGTGTAATGAGTCCAGACTTTAGCACGTATACAGATTTCCCTAAAGCATTACAGTTGTATAACCATTTTAGAAAGCACTGGATTGGTGCTTATATGCAGATGAACGGGATTGATGTGATACCTACAATCAGTTGGAGTGATAAGGAATCATTCTCCTGGTGCTTTGACGGTGAACCGGTTGGTGGAGCTGTTGCAGTATCCAGTGTTGGTGTAATGAACAGCAAAGAGAGAAAGAAACTGTTTCTTGAGGGATACAATGAAATGATGTCAAGGCTTCAGCCGGAAACAATCATCTTTTACGGAATGATACCGGATGAGTGTCAGGGCACCATAGTAAAGATTAAATCGTTTGGAGAATCACTGACGGAAAGGAAGAAAAATGGGCGGTAGAGGATCAAGTAGTGGAATCGGTGGTGGTGTTGCTGCATTTGACATTGATATGGGCGGTGGAAGCAGATCACATTTTGTTGTGAGAAACGGGAAGACATATAGGGAAACAGGAGATGCTGTTAATATGTCGGCAAGCCAGCTGATTAAAAATGCAAAGAAACAAGGGTATGATGTAACAACATACAATGCTAGTCAGCAGAAAGAACGAGAGTCCAAAAGAAAAGAAGACAGAAAAAAGGCGGATAAGTTTTTGAATGAACAGTGGTATAAAGCAGGTCCTAAACCGAAAAAGGGTATGAAAGGTCACTAGCACAGAAGAAAGGAATATAGCGAACAAATGGGTGGTAGAGGAAGTGTGAGTTCCATTGGGGGCGAGCCAGTCTCCAAAATGGGCGCAAAAATATTTTATAATGCAGTAAAGAAAAGTGATGCGTTACGAGGAGGTGGAACGGTAAAGAAAGACAGTAAACTTGAAAGAGCTGCACAGAGTGGTCAGCTTGACTTTATCAATAAGATTGACGGAGTGAAAGAAGCTACACGTGTTAGTCATTATTATACTGACCGTGTTAATGAGTTAAAAAGGCAGATTGCAAAACTTGGAAGCGCAGATGCATTGTACAAAAATCAGAAACTCGCAAGAGAATATAAAAATATGCTAACAGCAAAAAATAAGATTGCGGACAAGATGCATGAATATTCCAAACTACCTGAAAAAGGAAACACAGATTCGTATTATGATCCAAGTAGGACTACTACCACTTATGATAGAGCTAGAAAGAGACGGACAGAGAATTTCTTTGCATGGTGGAATGGAAGTGGAAAGAAAAAGTAATAGGCTGGATGCTGAAAAGAAGAGAAGGAGAATACGTGGGCGGTAGAGGTAGTTCTAGCGGAATAAGTGATAAGCACCATAAGTATGGATCGCAATTTCATGCAATTATAGACACAAATGGAAAACCCCTTGTATCTGGAAATATAAAGTTTGTAGAATCAAACTCAAGGCATGGAGAAAGTCTTCAAGAGACAATGACAAGAGGAAGAGTGTATGCGCTTGTCGGGGGAAATGATTTGATAAAAATTGTGTATTTTGACAATAAAAATAAACATGTAAAAGAAATTAATTTTGGACATGTTCATGCTGGCATGGATCCTCATGTACATCATGGATATTATCACAATGAAGATGATGGACCTAAGAAGGCAACAGGACTATCTCCAAAAGAGAAGAAGATGGAAGACAGAGTAAAGAAAGTGTGGTATGATTATCTTAGCAGAAGATAGTTTAGGCTGGCAGAACAGGTTGACAGACAAGGCATCGGTTCAATTCCGGTTGACTGCTGAAGAAGCATCATATGACATGATGCTTCTTTTTTCATAAATATGGGTACAACGAAAAGATTTCATTCAGTTACAATGGTATAAGAGACATTGTATCATGCATGGAATCTTTTTATTTTGGAGGAACAGAAAGGTGAATCTCAACGGAATATCCAAGAAGCTACAAAGGGCAATATTACAGACTGGCTTAATCATCAAGTACAGTCAGAGACAATTCTATTCAGCTGAGCAGAACAGGCTCATCAACATCTACATCCTATCTACTCCGGTACTAGGAAGAGACAGGCATGGAGAATGGAAAGAGAAAGATCTGGAACTGATCAGAACAACATCACAGCTTGAGATAGTGAATTGTCTGAAAGATATATGGGATGAGGTGAAACCATGAGGATTGCCAATAGAGAAATAACAGATGAATGCACGCACTGTGGAAATATCTTGCAGTGTGAACTATTCCGTCAAGGACATGGGATACATACAGAGAGGACGAATGTACTACAGATGATTAAGTGTCAAATGGAACACAGGGAGAAAAGAGACAGTAAAGAAAAGGGTGGTGGTTAAATGTGCCTAAGGATAAGCTAACACCTAAGCAGAAAAAGTTCTGTGATGAGTACCTGAAACTGGGGAACGCAACACAGGCAGCGAAGAATGCAGGATACAGTGAAAAGACAGCAATGAGCATGGGCGGTGAGAACCTTCGCAAACCACAGATTCTCGACTATATCAACGCTAGACAGGAGCAAATCGCAAGTAAAGACATAGCAGATATTGAGGAAATCATGAAGTATCTAACTGATGTCATGCGAGGGAAAATCAAAGATCAGTTCGACCTAGATGCATCATTGTCTGAACGAACCAAAGCAGCACAGGAACTTCTGAAACGTAACGTTGACGATAGGAAGATGAACCTTGAGCTTGCAAAACTGGAAGCGCAGTTCAAAGACAATGGATCTGATGAAGATGCAAAAGACAACTTCATGGATGCACTGAATTCCACAGCGAGTGAGGTGTGGACAGATGATGAATAACTTTGAGGAGAGATTAGCTTCTGTCCGGCAAGGCATTATGAAACACGCTGCTGCCATGAAAGAGAAAGCTAAGAAACAAGGATTTGAGTTCAAGCCATTCTCGAAGAAACAAAAGCAAGTGCTGACGTGGTGGTGTCCGAGTAGTCCAGTGAAAGACAAAGATGGAATCATAGCAGACGGAGCAATCCGAAGTGGTAAGACGCTGTGTATGTCACTGTCCTACGTCTTGTGGGCAATGGCTACATTCAATCAACAGAACTTCGGTATGGCTGGAAAGACAATCGGATCATTCCGAAGAAACGTATTGTTTTGGTTGAAATTGATGCTGAAAAGCCGAGGATATCAAGTTGTGGACCATAGATCAGACAATCTGATTGTGGTCAGCAAGGGAGATACACAGAACTTCTTCTACATCTTCGGTGGTAAGGATGAAAGGTCACAGGACTTGATTCAGGGTATCACTCTTGCCGGTATGTTCTTTGACGAGGTTGCACTGATGCCGGAGTCATTCGTCAACCAGGCTACAGGACGATGTTCTGTTACCGGTTCGAAGTTTTGGTTTAACTGCAATCCGAACAGTCCAAGACATTGGTTCAAGGTTAATTGGATTGATAAGTGTGATGAGAAACGCATCATCTATCTGCATTTCACTATGGACGATAATCTTTCACTGTCTGAGCGGATTAAGGAAAGATACCGGAGCATGTATGTAGGTGTCTTCTTTAAGCGGTATATCTTAGGACTGTGGTGTGTGGCTGAAGGACTTGTCTATTCCATGTTCGATGAAGAAAAGCATGTCACTGATGAACACATGAGTGGCGCACTGGAATATATCGTGTCAATCGACTACGGTACAGTCAATCCATTCTCAGCCGGTCTGTGGGCATTCGATGGGAAATATTCGCAGCGTGAAGCAGAATTGTATTACAACAGTAGAGAAGCCGGCAAGCGTGTAGATGATGAAGCCTATTACAAGATGCTGAAAGAACTGATCGGAGACAGAAAGGTATCCTGTATCATCATAGATCCATCGGCAGCATCGTTCATTGAGGTAATCAAGAAGTACGGAGAATACACCGTGAAGAAAGCCGACAATGATGTACTGGACGGAATCCGAGTAGTTACAACGATGCTGAACAAAGGACTCCTAAAGATATACAAGGATTGTACAAGCTGTATCAATGAGTTTGGTCTGTACTGTTGGGATGAGGAAAAGAACAATGATACGGTTATCAAAGAGAATGACCATGCGATGGACGATACAAGATATTATGTCTACACATTCTTGCGTAGGCGGTTGAGGTGGAAATACTAATGGGACTAATACAAAAAATTAAGGCGGTATTTAACAGAATGTTTGGAGTAAACGAAGTAAGAGATATATTTGGAATAGAGGTTAGTCGCTCTTCTGAAATGCAGACTGCCTTAGATTTGTATAAGAGCATGAGGTCTGGCATTCCTACTTGGAGCATGGACGGAACAATCAAACCGACAAGGTTCTCTAATGTCATTTGCCGGGAGATTGCAAACCTTACACTATTCAATGTCAATGTTGAGATTGATGGTAACGATGCGCTCAAGAAGAAATTTGATGAAGTGTTGAACGCGTTACAAGAGAAACAGGAAGAGAGCTGTGCTACTTGCGGAATGATGATTAAGACAGACGGACAAGGAATTGAGTTCCTGGATCCGGACTACTTCATCATCACAGACACCAATACCAACGGTGATGTACTTGCAGCAGTGTTCTTCTCGTACATCAAAAAGGGAAACAGGTACTACACAAAAGCAGAATATCACAGATTTGAGGATGTGAATGGTGAAAGAGTCTATAAGATTTCATCAAAAGCATTCAAGAGTGAAGATAAGAACCGTATCGGATCTGAAATTTCCCTAGAGAAAGTAGATGAGTGGAAAGATATTCTCCCGGAAGTAGAAGTAAGAGGGTTGGAGTATCCATTATTTGTGTACTGGCGAAATCCTTATGCGAATGCAATCGACAAGGAGTCTCCTCTTACTGTACCGGTATTCGCTGAATGTATCGAAGAGTTGAGATGGCTTGATATTGCACTCAATAAGATGGGCGATGAACAGGAAGACAGCCAGCATATTACCTTTGTATCACAGTCAGCAATCCAGTATGCTAATCAGAACGGAATCAAGCTCCCTCGATTCATGCAAGGACTTGAAATGGGAGCGGATGCAGACGATACGATTCAAGAACATGCACCGACAATACTGGTAACTGAAAGAACTGCTGCCATTAACTTCTATCTGTCTATCATCGGATACAAGTGCGGATTTTCAAATGGTTACTTCTCATTTGACGAGACTAGAGGAATTCAGACAGCAACACAAGTGGAATCAGACGATAGAAGAACTCTGCATACAATCGAGTCATTCCGTACAATCTTAGACGGAAAGAACCATGATGGAGTTATCCACAGAATCTTATACATTCTCTACGCTACTGGAACAGCGAACGGAACAATTCCGGCTTCCGGATATCAGACAGCTTGTGAGTTTGAAGACCTTGTGTACAACCTTGAAGATGATCGTGCACGTTGGTGGAATTATGTAGTACAGGGAAAAGTACCGGCATGGATGTACTTCGTGAAGTTTGAAGGGATGACAGAGCAAGAAGCGAAAGCAATGATTGAAGAAGCCAGTGACAAAGGCGAAACCCTCTTCGATAAATTCCAAGATGAGTAAATTATGGGGACAATGAAAGTAGGCGAATACGGTACTATGTACTTGAGGACGAAAAGTTCATTCGTTTTTCATTCCTTGACAGTGCAATGTACAGCACTATAAATATTGTTACTAACCGTCAGATGGCGGTTAAGGCTTGTTCCTTAGTAGGACATAGACTCGGAGCATAACCGGGGCAAGCCTATTCCCGGTTTCTTGTCATCTCCCCGGGAACACCTAAAATAATGCATCGAGCGGTTTTTCTTGGTTCACGCTCGATGCTTAAGCTATCATAGCTCAAATGGATAGAGCAGTTGATTACGAATCAACAGGTTTTCGGTTCGAATCCGAACGATAGCTTTCTCCGGAACTCGGAGAGAGATCTTTTTCATAACAAATTTTTCCTTACTACAGTGTAGTTGGAAGCCGTATAGCTTAACGGTAAAGCGTTCATTCTACCCTACCCAAGTGAAAGATTAAGGTTCGACTCCTTATACGGCAATTTTCAAATATGATTACCTCGGTGAAGAGTGATTTTTCAGTCATGCCGAGATGCAACGGTGATGAGATAGGCTTGTTCGAGATATTGGATAAGCTGATTCTTTCCACTGGGAGTGATTCTGGTGGTGGAGATGGAGGTTCGAACCCTCCTATTTCGTTTTTAAGAGAGGAGTAGCAATGGAAAAAGTAAACGTATTAGGAACTGAATATAAAATTATCCGTGAAGAGATGAAAGATGCAGAATATGACGGATACTGCGACTATACATCTAAAATCATCAAATTGAGAACTGATAACGTGAACAAGTTAGGTGATTTCGACTGTTTGATGAAGAAGCAGTTGCGTCACGAAATCATACATGCTTTTCTTTACGAAAGCGGATTAGGACCGAACTTTGAACATTACAAACAGTTTGGACACGAGGAAACAATAGTGGACTGGTGTGCTATCCAGTATCCAAAGATAGAGGAAGCATTTAAGAGTGTAGGTGCGTTGTAGAAGCAGAAAGAAAGGAGACTGTAAGATGTTTACAATGCCGATATTCCCACGTTACAAGGAAGAAAAAAGAACAATAATCACTTCGATTACGCAGTACGTGATGTTTCGGATAAGGATTCTAGGCAGTTATACGACATGCTTTACTGCATTACCAATCGGAGTATCTAAGACGGGAGATATAATTGTTAAGCATGTGCATGAGCATAAGGAAAGATACTTGCCGGAAGAAAAATATGGAATCTTGCTACTGTCCGTAGTAACCGGAGAAAATTGCTTACCGCTTTGTGGTGATGAACTGTACGATAATGCGGAAGAGCAGAATCGAGAAGAATTCAATTATTTCGTAAATCACGTTATTGGTGAATACAAGAAAAAGAACAACGTAATTGGGAATATCGATTATGAAATTGAAAAATACGAACTTGAACTAGAACGGAAATATGAAAGAACAGAAGAAATGTATATGGTTCCAATGATGAAATGAAAGAAGAAATGAACGATGACATTTAAAGAAGCATTTGAAGCAATGAAACATGGTGCAAAGGTAAAACTTCCTGGTTGGAATGGATACTGGTGTTGGGATGATGAAAAACAGACAATTATGATTCATTGCAGACCAAAAGATTCCGATGAAGGACAGGGAAAAAATCTTGATATTCGTGAAACTCAGAGAGTTGAATATACTTTCATGCACACACAGAGAGATGATTGGATGCTTGCAGATGAAAGTAATTGTGCTGTTCTTGGTGGATGGTCAGAATTTGGCTTTGACGATGCTATTCGATATCTGAAAAGAGGACTTAAAGTTGCTCGTAAAGGGTGGAACGGTAAGAAACAGTACATACAGCTTGCCATTGGTATCTCATACATGACAGCAAATGGAGAGATTGTGAACTGTGAACATGATGCTATCGGAAACATGGCTATTGCATTTGTAGGAACATCAGGAGTACAGATGGGATGGCTTGCAAGTCAGGCAGACATGCTTGCGGAAGACTGGGTATTTGCAGAGTAGGAGGACTAATTATGATTATCACAGGAATGGATCACTTTCAGAGTGTATGTAAAAAGAAACTTGTTGAATGGTATCAGAAGCACAGACAAGCAACACCGATTGATTTAAGTAATGTATTTATCGTTTGGTCGTGTAAGACTTTGCAGAACTATAAATGTCTTGTATCTACTACGGTCAGTGGAGGTGGTATTTATGCTGAATATACATACAATGGTGACAAACAGGAACTGTATGAAGATGTGTACAAGAAACTGACAAACACCTGGCATACGGAGGAATAAGGGATGAAAAAGAAAATCTTTGCGGTTGTGGCAGCCATTGCAATTACAGTGACAGGTCTGACCGGATGTCAGTCGGTTACGAAAGACTTTGGTGGAAAGACAACGGTGAAACTTGAACCGAATCAAAAATTGGAAGAAATCACATGGAAAGATGATTCCCTGTGGTATCTTACAAGACCAATGACGGACGAGGATGTACCTGAGACTCATACATTCAGGCAACAGAAAGACTTCGGAGTCTTTGAAGGAACTGTTACCATCATTGAAATAAAGGAATAACAATAATAAAAAAGGGTGAGAAATAATGCTAACACCTGAATACTTACAAAGAATAACAGAAGGGGCGGAGGAGATATCTTCGTCCCTTCATCGCACTATTATGGACATGATCATCAAGAGAATCATGGCAAGACTCGGCAGAGGTGAGGACTATCTGCTGACACAGACAGACCGATGGCAGATTCAAGTACTTCAAGAGTCTAGTGAACTGCTAGAGGATATCCAAAAGGAAATAGCGAGCAAGACAAGGTTACAGAAGAAAGAGATCAAGGATGCATTCATTGATGCCGGTATCACTTCGTTGAAGTGGGATGATGCTGTGTATCTTGCAGCCGGACTATCTCCGACTCCTCTTCTACAATCTCCGACCATGCTTAGGATCCTCGAAAGAGATTGTCTTGCGACAGCCGGAGAATGGAATAACTTCTGCCGGACCACAGCACAAGACTCACAGCGAATGTTCATCAATCAGATGGACAATGCCTACCATCTTGTATCTACCGGTGCGGTATCGTACACACAAGCGGTCAGAGATGTGATTAACAGTATCACTGATGTAGGCCTTAAGGTCAGCTATCCTACTGGCTATAAGATGAGCATTGAGTCAGCAACGATGATGATCGTGAGGACAGGAGTGGGACAAGCTGCTGCCGACATCTCCATGAAGAGAATGGAAGAAATGAACTGGGATACCGTTCTTGTGTCTGCTCACTTAGGAGCACGTACTGGTAATGGTGGAATGAATCCAGGTAATCACTTGTGGTGGCAAGGTCGATTCTACTCACGAAGTGGAAAGGATAAGAGATTCCCAGACTTCGTTAAGACCACAGGATTCGGAACTGGCAAAGGACTCTGCGGATGGAACTGCCGGCACTCTTTCGGAAGTGGTGACGGAGTGAACAATCCTTATGATGACAAGAAGATTAACTTTGCTGACAACCATAAGGTTGAGGAATTGCAGAAGAAACAGAGAGCACAGGAGCGTAGGATCCGTGACACCAAGCGGAAGATACAGAACTTACAGACCGCTGTGGATAACTGTAAGGATGATAAGGCAAGGTTTGAACTACAGAATATGTTAGACCGCAAGGCTCACACACTGAAGCTTCAGAACAAGCGGTACAGTACATTCTGCGAAGAGAATGACTTAAGAGAGTACGCTGAACGCTTAAAGGTTGCTCAATGGGATAGAAAGCAAGCTATGAAGAGTGCAGCTGCTGCAAGAAGATATGAAAGTGCGAAAAAAGGCTAAAGATGGGTACAAAGAAATTGTTGAAATCATTCATAATGGTATGTGGAGATACATTTTTCTTCCTTTTGTGTGAATACCTACTAGGAGAATCCTGTTAAGAAGCGGTCAAATGCTTCGGTAGGTCTTGCTCTGTAATAGAGCTAAGGACAGATGTGAATCTGCCTTTCTATAGCATCTGTTCTTACGTGGTAGCGGTTATGAGGGTTCAACTCCCTCGACCACGATTACCCTGACAGAGGTTTATCTGTCTGAATCCCTACCGTGGACGAAACGGTTAATAAAATACGTTGAGGAGGATATGAAACATGAAAAACATTATTCAGATTCTTTCCGATGCTGGTCTTGAGATTACAGATGAGCAGAAGAAAACAATCGAAACCAGTGTGAATGAGAATTACAAGACTCTTGCCGAGTTTGAGAAACAGGGAAGAAAGCTTGATACGGTCACACAGGAAAGAGACACTTACAAATCACAGTATGACACAGCCAAGTCTACTCTTGAAGGTTTTGAAGGCAAAGACTTTGACGCTATCACAAAGGAACGTGATGAGTGGAAAGTTAAAGCTGAATCAGCCGAAAATGAGTGGAAAACAAAGCTTGCAGAAAGCGAAAAAGATTATGCTGCAAAGATCGAAGAGAGAGACTTCAACGATGCTCTTGTGAAAGCACTGGCAGGTGAGAAATTTACATCTGAGTTTGCTAAGACAGGAATTATCAGCATGATCAAAGAAAAAGGGCTGAAACGTGAAGGTGAAAAAATCCTCGGACTCGATGATTATATGACAGAGCTGAGAGAATCACAGAAGGATGCATTCGCACAGACAGATGCACCGGCTGCACCAACATTCACGGTACCAACTACAAAGGGCGGAGAGTCAAGTAAGACTCCTGTGTACACACCACCTACTGTGTGGTAGTCATGCTATAGCACGGTTATCAATTCGAGATAATCGTTGACCTTAAACAGTTAAAGGAGATACGAACATGGCAGATACAAGAATTACGTCATTAAACACACTTCTCGACACTACTGGAAAGATGTTCCTTGCTGAGGAATACGGAAAAGTTATCGAGAACGTACAGAAACTTACAATTTCCGGAAAGATGAAAAACACAGAACTTTCCGGTGATCCACATGCCGGAACAGTAGAAGCAAAGAGATTTGCAAATGCTGTACCAAAGAACTACGGAACAGCTAGAACAGCAGCTAAAGGTGATGGTGTAAAAGGTAAGTCGGTAACAATTCCAATTGATCAGGACAGAGAGATCGTAGAAGAAGTTGAGCAGAAAGATGTTTCCCTTCTCGGAGTTGAAGGACTTATTGCTAAGAGAACAGCAAACCATGCTCTTAGAATGGCAGCTGAGCTTGATACTAAGTTCTTCGAGGTTGCTGGAACAGATGCTACAGAAGTAGATCTGACAGGAATCACAGCTATTGAAGAGATTGCAGAGAAGATAATTCAGCAGTGCGAGACCACAAAGAATGATTACGTAGACGGTGTACCGAGAGCAATGATGCACATGGTGCTGGATCCGGACTACTACGGAAAAATTAGAACATATCTTGATAAGGTAACAGTACCAGGTGTAGGTGCAGCGGACGAAGAGTTCTACGCATTCCACGGTGTTAAAACATACTCATGCGTACATCTTCCACAGGATGTGAAAGCACTTGTTATGGTTGATGGTGCAGTAGCACAGCCAGTAATGGCAGATCCATACAACGCTGAGAAAATTCCGCTGTCAAACGCTTACGGAATCGAGCTGTTCTATCACTTCGGAACTAAGTCTGTAACACCGGACCTTATTTTCAAGAATAAGAAAATTGGTGGTTGATAAGAATGAAATTCCTGGATAAAGAGACAGGATTGTACCTTTCTACTGGTAATGCCGAGAGTATTGCCAGTATGAAAAGCAATCCACAGAAGTATGAAGAAGTAAATGACAAGCCACAGCGAAAGCCGAAAAAGGCAGCAAGCAAAGAAGAGTAAGGAGATCAGACATGGCATACACAGATTATCAGTTCTATACAACTAAATATTTTGGAGATGCCGTGACAGAGGAAGAGTTTTCTAAGTATGCAGAACGAGCAAGCGAACGTTTGGACAGAATCACCTTTGGTAGATTAGAAGATGGTCTTCCGGAAGACAAGAAATCTAATGCAAAGGTTCAGAAAGCTGTCTGTGAGATTGCAGAAGTTCTGTATCAGATCGACTCAATCAGAAAAGCATCACTGGACACTGTAGGTGTGATTAAACACGCTGATGGTACAGTGAGTAAGAAGCAAGTATCGTCCATTACGTCAGGTGCTGAAAGTATCAGCTTTGCAACTGGGACTAGCGGAGCATCCGACAGCATCTATGCACGAGCGTCAATGGATAAGAAAGTGGAAGCTATTCTGATTCGACAGGTGGCTTCTGAGTATCTGCAAGGAGTTGTAGATAAGGAAGGAGTGTGCCTACTCTATGCTGGTATTTAGATGGCTTAAGCGGTTAATGTGCCGACACGAAAAATTAACATATTCTTCAACTTTCCTTGATGAGGTCGGAGACCATGAGTACAAGACTCATCATGTGTGGAAGTGCAAGAAATGCGGAAAAGAATTCTATTAGGAGGGGATACCGATGTATGACAAGACTGTGACTGTATTCAACAAATACACAGACAAGAGTGATGCCATATATTGGTATCCTCATGTTATATCCGGAGTCACACTTATTACGGATAAGGCAGCCAACATTGCCAAAACTGGTTTGGATACGGCTGATACAGCTAATCTTCATGTGCCGTTTAAGGTACGTGAGGGAGAAAGGGTGGTGTGCAATCTTTCCTATCTCACTCCGAAAGTGTGGAAGTCTGCGGTAAATAAAGAGGGTTCAATCACATTCTCAACAGGTGACATCTTCTTGGAAGGTGAATATCCGGAAATGGTAATTGCCGATGAAGACTATACGTCACGCACAAACAAAGGATTCTACGATTATTTGAATAAGAAGATGGACAATGTGTTCCTAATCACAAGCGTAGGTTCTTACACACTGATTCCTCATTTTGAGATTGGGGGAAAGTAATATGGCAAGCAAGACATTTCATTTTCCTAGCTTCTCAATCGTAAAAGGTGATATCAAAGTAAATGTCAGCTTGAACCGATTTGAAAAGCAGTTCCAGGAAGCACAATACTGGCTAGACGGTCAAGTGTTTACGGACATGGAAAAGTATATGCCGTTTCGTGACGGTAACATGAGAAACGTGTCTGCGATTATGAGCAGGTCCATGCAAGGAAGCGGTCAAGTGATTGCCGGTGCTCCACCTTACGGAAGATTCCTCTATGAAGGAAAAGTTATGGTAGATCCTGTCACAGGTTCGCCGTGGGCAAGAGCCGGAGCAAAGAAGGTAGTCACAGACAGAGACCTCGTGTTTGATAAGACAGCACATCCTAGTGCTACAGACCATTGGTTCGATGCTGCTAAGGAACAAAATGTGAAGTCTTGGGTGAAAGGAGTGAAGAAACGTGCCGGAGGAAAGTAAGAAACCGGTGAAGTACGATGTAGATGGTTACGCAGCGGTAACTGATGCACTCGTTTCTCTTCTCAATAGTTTTCCAGGATTAGAGGAAGACGAAAAGATAAGATTCTCCACACTAGATGAAGATGGCGGTATTGCCTTCTATCCAGTGACAGGAGCGGTGATTGCACTGGAAAAGAAGAGTGTAACTGGCAAAGTAGACCAGTTGTGCAACTATCCTTTTTATGTGATCTACCGGTCTTCAATCGACTCTCCAAAGATTAAGGCCAGTATCAAAGAATTCCTTGACACTCTTGGAAAGTGGCTTGAACAGCAGACCGTGGTCATTAATGGAGAACAGAAGAGGCTGGAAGAATATCCAGTGCTTACAGAAGAGAGAAAAATAGAGGAGATCATAAGGCTTACACCGGCTCACTTAGATAATGTGAGTGATGGTAATGTTCAAGATTGGGCAATCAGCATCTCATTGAAATACAGAAACATATTCTACAAGAAATAACGGAGGATAACAAACATGAAATTAGAGCGTGAAGCGTTGATGCATTATCTTGATGCATCGTTTAAAAAAGCACCGGCAACGGCAGAGTGGGAAGTTCTTGGTGATGATATTGAGGAAATGTCTGTAGAACTGAATCCAGACACAGAACAGAAGAAGAACATTCTCGGAAAAACTGTGACAACTGACAATGGATATACACCTTCCATATCAGCAGATCCATTCTATGCGGATCCAACATCAAAACTGTATCCGAAGATTAAAGAGATTGCATTTGACCGTCTGAAAGGAGCAGCTTGCAAGACTCTTATGCTCGAAGTAATTGTGGAAGATACAGCAGCCACAAAGCATCTTGCTTATGTACAGGAAGTAATGGTTAAGCCACAGAGCTATGGTGGAGACACAGCCGGTGTCAACATTCCGTTTGACATCACGGATGATGGAGCGAGAACAAAAGGCTATGTAACAGCTGAATCTCTGAAATCAGGCAAACCAGTATTCGCAGAGGGCGAAATTGTAGCTGCTTGAACTGAAGAGCTTTCGGTATACGATGAAGAACATAAAGAAGTATTCGGATTAGAATAGGCGAGAAAGGACGATACAATGAGCAATAAAATAGCAAAACCAATGGCAAACAAGATTGTAGTAGATGATGGTAGCAAGGTCTACACGATTGAGAACAAAAGAGGAAAGGTTCTCGGCAAGTTCGAGTTCAGACCTACAGACACAAACATCGTGAAGAGATATGAGGAAGTAGTTGAGTACTACAATTCCTATCAGCTGCCGGAGAATCCAAGCGATGCGGATATGAGAAAAGCAGAGGATGACATCATGGAGAAAATCTCTTACCTTGTCGGAGAAGATGCGAAAGAGACATTCTTCTCAATTCTCGGAGCATTCTCACCACTGGCAAATGGGGAACTGTACATGGAGAACGTCCTGTCCTCTATCGCAAAAGTGATTGAGCGTGAGATGAACATCCGTACAAAGAAGGTACAGAGTCGCATGAATAAGTATGTGGCGAAGTACCACAACTGATGGATCCGTGGAAACTTCCCACATCATTAGAAGTTAATGGAAAAGAATATTCGATACGCTCCGATTTTAGAGTAGTATTGGATATTCTTTCTGCTATGAATGATCCGGACCTCTTCGAACCTGGCATGACAGAAGAAGAGAAACAACAGGAGAAAGCACTCACAATGCTTAAAATCCTCTATGTTGACTTTGATTCCATGCCACCAAAGGACTGGCAAGAAGCCTGTCAGAAAGCGTGTGAGTTCATTGATTGCGGTATCAAGAATGATGGCAAGCCTAGACCTAGAACAATGGACTGGGAACAGGATGCACCTATCATAATACCTGCTGTGAATAAGGTCAATAACGGTGATGTACGTTCTGTAGACTATATGCACTGGTGGACATTCTTCGGACTCTATATGGAGATTGGAGAAAGCACATTTTCAACAGTAGTCAGCATCCGTGACAAGAAGAGAAAAGGTAAGAAGTTAGAGAAGTGGGAACAGGAATACTACAAAAATAATAAGTCTATCGTAGACTTGCATCAGAAGAGTACAGAGAGAAGTGACGAAGAGAAAGCTGAACTCCGAGAACTCTTCGGATTGAATAAATAACCGGATATCGAAAGAGATATTCGCTGACCGCAGATAATTAGCGGTGGAAAGGATTAGAAATGGCACAAGCCGACGGCTATATCATAATTGATACAGAGATTAACGCTGACGGCATGAAAGCCGGAAGCAGAGAAGTTGAAGCAGCTGTCAGAAGAATGGCGAACTCGGTCGAGGATATGGGTTCCAAAGCTAGAACAGCACTCAACAAACAAGCAGACTCATTCTCCAAGCTGAATCAAGAATATGCTGCACAGGAACAGAAGGTTTCAAACCTTAAGAAGAAAATAGCTGAATATGGTGAACAGAAGATTCCAACAGAGGAATACAGAGAGATTCAGGCTCAGATTGACAGAGCTACACAGAAACTCAGTTCACTGGAATCCGCACAGGAAAGATTCCTTGCTACTGGCGGTAGAAAGAACAGCTCATCTTTCAAGAAGATGCAATATGACATAGAGGAACTAGAGAATGAGATCAAGTACGCAAGAGCAGAACTTGCCGAATTGGAAGCCACAGGCGGAGCATTTACGCTTGGCTCTAAGACGCAAGAAGCTGCAGCCAGTATGCGTACATTACAAGCAGAAGAGAGAAAGCTTGCTGCTATGAATAATCGTCTGCATACCTCGTACAATTCCGTAAAAGGCAGTGTGGACGAATATAAGCAAAAGCTAATGAGTGCAGCACCGGCACAGAGAAAGCTTGCAAATGAGAGTGAAAGAGCATCGAAGTCTATAACTAAGACAGGCAATGCAGCAAATGGTGCTAGATTCGGCATCGGAAGAATGATTAAGATGTCATTGCTTATGAGCGTAGCATTCAGAGTGTTCTCGGCTGCAATCAATGCTATCAAGGAAGGCTTCACAAACCTTGCACAGTACTCAAGTAGCACAAATAACAGCATTTCAATGTTGTGGAGCAGTCTTGAAACGCTCAAGAATAGCCTAGCAACAGCATTTGCACCAATTCTAAGTGTTGTAGCACCAATCTTAAGCAAGTTCATTGATATGCTCGCAACAGCTGCAAGCTATGTAAGTATGTTCTTCTCATTCCTATCCGGAAAGAGCACATACACGAAAGCAATCGCAGTACAGAAAGATTATGCCGGAAGTCTTAAGGATACGGCAAGCGGTGCGAAAGACGCAGCAGACGGGACAAAAGAAGCTGCGGAAGCTGCGGAAGATTACTTATCACCACTTGATGATATCAACCGAATGGATAAGCAGAACTCCGGAAGTGGTTCTGGTGGTTCCGGAGGTGGTGGTGGCGGAGGAGCTGGATCCGGACCGTTATTTGAAGAAGTACCTATCGACAATAAGTTTGCATCATTACTTGATACAGTACTCGACAAGCTGAAACAGATCAGAGACATTTTTATAGATGGGTTCTGGGACGGACTTGGAGATTATAAGCCGGTACTTGAAGAACTCAAGAAAGATTTGAAGTCTATCGGAGAGCATATCCAAGACATCTTTACAGATAAGGATGTGCAGAAGGCAGCCAAGAGATTTGCCAGATTGTTTATTTACAACATGGGTAAAATCGTAGGCTCGTTCGTTTCAATTGGACTCACGATAGCAGAGAACATTGTAGGCGGTATCGAAAGCTATCTAGCTGAGAACACCGGAAGGATCAAAAAGTGGCTTGTCAAGATGTTCGACTTAGGATCTGAGATCGCGACAATTGTCGGAAATTTCAGTGCAACAATCGCAGAAATCTTCCAACAGACATTCGGATCACAGACAGCACAGAACATCACTGGCAACATAATCGGTACATTCGCTACAGCATTCGGAGAGGTCATTCTCCTTGCGACAAACTTCGCAAAAGATTTGATTGACTTTATCACAGGACCGATTGTTGAGAACAAGGACAAGATTATCAATGCAATCAATGACACGCTGAAACCGATTGAAACAGTAACACAGGCTATCGAAGATACAGTCCATAAAGTAGCTGATAAGCTCACAGAACTGTATGATGAGCATATTGGACCGTTTATTCAGAATACGAAGAACAGCATCTCTACATTTGTTGGTTTAGTCCTAGATATGTACAGTCAGTATATCGCACCGATTCTTGATATGTTAGGACAGAAGTTCCAAGAGATTATGAGTGGACCGGTAGGAAATGCCATCGACCAAGCAATCGGATTAATCGGAAGATTGATAGATATACTGAACTGGTTATGGAACAGTGTTTTAATTCCTGTCATGAATTGGATTGTTGAAAATATTGTTCCTGTTATTGCTCCTATTATTGAATGGTTAGGATCAACGCTCTTCGATTTTGTTGGGACTGTGGTTCAAGTAGTAGCTAGCATTCTGAAACAGCTGAATGGGATTATTGACTTTTTGACAGGGGTATTCACAGGTGATTGGAAGAAAGCTATGAGCGGAATTTCGACTATAGTTGGTTCTTTCCGAGATACTATCAATGCAATTTTTAAGTTTATTCAAAACTCGATACTGAAACCAATTGCAAAGTTCCTGGATAGTGTATTTTCTGTTGATTGGGTGAAAACTTTCGGTGTTATCGGTGTTTTCATGAATGGTTGGTTAATAAACATTCAAAACATCTTCGAAGCTGTAAAACAGATATTTACAGGAATCGTTAATTTTGTAAATGGAGTTCTTGCCGGTGATTGGGAACAGGCATGGAATGGAATCAAGAATATTCTCGGCGGTGCTTGGAATGGCATGGTTTCCGTCATAAAGTCACCAATCAACTTGATTATCAGACTCATGAATGGATTGCTTCGTGCAGCACAGATTATGCAAAACGGTGTTGCAAAAGCATTGAATAAAATAAATGTATCAGTTCCTAGCTGGGTTACATCTTTGACCGGTGTTAGGTCACTCGGATTTCATATCGGATATTGGAGTGCACCACATATTCCTTATTTAGCTCAAGGTGCTGTGATTCCACCAAACAAGGAATTCATGGCGGTACTTGGAGATCAGAAGAGTGGGAACAACATTGAAGCACCTGAGAACCTTATCCGAAAGATTGTTAGGGAAGAAACCGGAAACGGCTCACGAAGAATTGAAGTTCCTGTATATCTGAACCGCAGACAGATTGCAAAGGCGGTATTAGAGGAAGGACAGAACATGAGAACACAGACAGGAAAGAATCCGTTTGTGATGGCTTAAGGAGGTAGAACATGGCACAAAATCACTTAAAATTCGGAACGTACACACCACCGGATGTGGATGAGGACGGATACCAGATTTCGATGTCTACTACTTCCACTAAAAACTCAGGAAGAACCATGAGGGGAAATATGAAGAACTCTCCTCTATTCACGATCGAAGCTTATGAGCTGAAATGGAGTGACATCAAGGTAAGTGATGCAAGCAAAATTCTCAAAGAGGTTATGGGAAAGAGCGGATTCGACTTCTTTCACCTTAATATTTACGAGAATAAATGGGAAACCAAAAGATTTTACGCAGCAAACTTTAATGCTCCATGTGTCAGTTTAGTAGAAGGCGAAGAGAAACTGGATGAGCTGAGTTTTCAAGTGACATCGGAAAAGCCGGTGTTATAGATTTCACCGGATATCGAAAGAGATATTCGCTGACCTTAAATAGTTAGAGGTAGATCATGAAGAATGTAAGCAACGAATTTAAAAACATCATAAAGTCAGGCGGTCCGTTTTATGCTTATGCATCGATCACACTGAAAAATGGCAAAAAGCTTACACTTGATTCGGATAACGATTTCTTCATAAGCGGTAATGGATATACAGAAGACGGAGGAGATGGATTCCCACTGGGATCCGCTCTCTCCAAGTCCGTTACGCTTGTCATTGATAACATCGATGAGAGATTTTCCAAGTATGATTTTTACTATGCACAGATTTCACTCTTCACTGAAGTTGACATCGAAAGTAGAAGCTATGATGCATGGAGAGATGTGAAAGGTGAGGAAATTCTCGATGTCAATGGCAACACGATTATGCTGACGAAATCAAGAATCGAGAGATTGAACGAGGGTACATTTACAGTACTTGAGCCAATAGCGGTTGGAGATAAGATAGAACTTGTAGGTTATGATTCAATGTACAAAGCAGATGCAGACTTCACGTCTAAGCTATCTTATCCAACAACAGCTGGACAGCTTCTAAGAGAAGCGTGCAGTGCATGTAATATCATGCTTGGAAGTCCGAAGTTTAAGAACGATGATTTTGTGATTGAACAGGCTCCGGAAAAAGTGACTTGCCGAGAAGTAATCGGATATATCGCAATGCTTGCCGTTGGTAATGCTGTGATTCAGAACGGAACACTTGTTATTAAGAGTTACGACTTTTCTGCAATATCGAAGATTACAAATAGGGATGACTTAGTGGAAGATGCTGGCTATAGCATTTTGATGGACTATCAGTCAGATCCGGACATTAGCACAGATCCTGTTGTAATCACTGGAATTGCGACCACAAAGAAAGTAGAAAACGAGAGTACAATCTTAATAAGAGGTACAGATGATTATGCACTTGAAATCACGAATCCTCTTATTGAAGGACATGAAGATGATGCAATCAATCTGATTGGAGATGTATTGATCGGAGTTAAGCTGAGAGGTTTTAGTGGAGAATTCTTCCCTGATCCAACGATCGAATTCATGGATTTGGCTTGCGTGGTAGACCGGAAAGACAAAGTTTATCCAACATTTATCACATCCAACGAGTTCAATTATCTCGGAAGTAGTTCGTTTTCTTGCGGAATCAAAGATCCGGAACGTCAAAAGAGTACTTATTATAGCGAAGCTACAAAGGTATATGAAAAAGCTAATAAGGAAATCAAGCAGAATAAGACGGACTTTGAAGCAGCTGTTGAGAATCTGAATAAGACACTTGAGAATGCATCTGGAATGTATTCGACAGAATCACCACAGCCGGACGGAAGTATGATTACATACATCCATGATAAGCCGACAGTAGAAGAGTCCAAGAATGTAATCAAAGTTACATCTGAAGCCATTGGTATATCAAATGATGGCGGTAAGACGTATCCTTACGGATTATTCCTCACAGGAGACCTGATAACAAGAATCTTGTATGCTATCGGCATTAATGCTGATTATATCAACTCAGGTTCTCTCACTGTAAAAGATAAGAATGGAAACATTACATTCTATGCTGATACGGAGACAGGACGAGTTACCATCAATGCAGAGTCAATATCCATCACCGGTAAGTCTGTGGAAGATATTTCCAATGGTATTGTAGATGATTTTGTAACCAACATTTACAAGACAGATATGGACGAGATTAAAAACTCCGTCCGGAACAAAATTGAAACATGGTATCAGGACATAGATCCATCGGTGAATTGGGGAGTCACTGTTGAAAAAGCTTGGTGCGACATAGACGGAAATCCAATCCTTGATGTCAACGGAAATGAAATAACACTCTTATTTGAAGAGTTAAAGTCAGAGCACGAAGGTGACTTATGGAAAGACCTGTCTACGAATGATGAGTATATTTATCGGTCCGGGCATTGGGTGAAGCTGCAAGTTCCGGATGAAGTCTTTGATGAGATTGATGGAAAAGCGCAGACATTCATCAACGAGCCAGTACCACCTTACAGAGTAGGAGACTTGTGGTTTGACGCAGATACACAGGAACTACTCACTTGCGTAGAAAGTAGAGACACTGGAAAGTGTGTGAAATCCGATTGGCAGAAGAAGACTAAGTATACGGATGATAGTGGATTGAATACCTTCATTTCTGCGGTATATGATCCAAAGATTGCAGAATTACAGAGTCAGATCGATGGTCAGATAGAAACATGGTATTACGATTACGAACCAACATTACAGAATGAGCCAGCTTCTTTATGGACAACATCAACGGAACGTGAAAAGCATCTTGGAGACCTTTTCTATTGGTCGTCAAAAGGATTTGCCTATCGGTTCATGAAAGATGAAGCAACATGGAAGTGGCAACTTGTACAGGATACAGGCATTACGAAAGCACTTGCAGTGGCGGAGAAAGCACAGGATACCGCAGACCACAAGCGAAGAGTCTTCGTAGTCACTCCTCAGCCGCCTTATGACATTGGTGACCTTTGGGTACAGGGTGATGACGGTGATATCATGCGATGTCGAGTTCCGAAGAGCGATTCTTCTGAATATGCTTCAGACGATTGGGAAAAGGCATCGAAGTATACAGATGATACAAGAGCCAACGAAGTGCAAAAAGAACTGGAAACAGTCAATAAGGACTTGCAGAATCAGATTGATGGCAAGATTGAGACATACAATCAAGCCACTGATCCGTCAGCTACGTGGACTACGGAAGAGCTAAAGCAGAAGCATGTAGGAGACTTGTGGTACAACTCAAAAGAAGAGACCACACAACGTTGGAATGGTGCATCTTGGTCAATACTAAGTGATGCAGAAGCAAAGGCTGCTAAGAACCTTGCTATTACAAAGAAGCGTGTCTTTAGCGTGACACCTTATCCGCCTTATGACAAGGATGATTTGTGGGCACAAGGCGCAAATGGAGATCTTATGCGTTGCGTGACCTCACGTCAGAGCGGAGATTATGTCGCATCTGATTGGGTTAAGGCTACCAAGTACACAGATGATTCCGCAATCAATAACTTTGTTAAGAATACTTATGCTGCTGACCTTGAGAATATCAAGAATCAGATCGATCAGAAGATAGAAACCTGGTTCCAACCTACTGACCCGTCACTTAATTGGACTGGAAAAGAAACACAGCCTCTTTGCGATGTAAACGGGAATGAAATCTTAGATGTTAGTGGAAAAACTATCACAATCACTGTGGAAACCGAGAAAGCAACTCATGAGGGTGACTTGTGGAAGAATTCCGAAACTGGTGATGAATACATCTACAGAAGCGGAAATTGGGAAGAAATGCCAGTTCCAGACTCTGTATTTGATGAGATTGACGGTAAGTCATCCATCTATGTGACACAGCCGAAGCCACCTTATAACGTAGGTGATGCGTGGTTTACCGGTACAGATATCCTTACTTGTGTAGTTGACCGTGATAGCGGAGAATTTATTGCTTCCGATTGGCAGAAAAAAGATAATTATACAGACGATTCTACAGTAACGGACTTCATCGAAAACATTTATGATCCGAAAATTGAAGATATCCAAAATCAGATTGATGGAAAGATTGATACGTACTATTACGATTATGAGCCTGCGAATTCAAACCATCCGGCATCTGAGTGGACTACAGCTTACGAAAGACAGAAGCACGTTGGTGACCTCTTCTTCTGGGAGAGCAAAGGTTTCACCTACCGCTACATGAAAGTTGACACTTCTTTCCAGTGGGTGAGAGTTAAGGATGCTGACATTGAGTCTGCTATGCAAAAGGCATCAATGGCACAGGATACCGCAGACGGAAAGAGAAGAGTATTCACATCAACTCCGCAGCCACCTTACGATGTTGGAGACTTGTGGACGCAAGGAAGCACAGGTGATCTGATGCGTTGCAAAACCGCAAGAGCCAGTGGAAATTATAATTCTTCTGACTGGGTGCTTGCAACGAAGTACACAGATGATACAGTTGCCAATAAGGCTATGGCTGATATCGAGGTTCTCAAAGACAAGATCAAATTAAAGGTATCCTCAGAAGATGTAGAATCCATCATCGAGCAGAAAGCAGACTCTATCCGAATGCAAGCAAAAAGCATTAGCTGGAAGTCGGAAGGCTCAAGTATGTCACCAACAGGATATTTAAAATGTAGTGGTGCTGAGATTGATGGAACAATCAGGTCTACAAATATACTCAGAACAGTGTATATGACTGCCGGATACAACCAATATTGGTACGAAACAAACAAGGTTGGGCTGATAGGAACCAACGGGTTTGCCGACACAAATTTTGCTATAAGAGGATTGAATTTTGACCTTGACGACGGTGGTCACTATATGACGTGGGCATCGAAAGACACACCTTCATCTACTAGCTATGCTATGAAAATGACATATGCTCGTAAATCATTTTCATCTTTTACAGCGGACTCTATAAACATGGGATGTAACATTGATATGCATAATTACAAATTGCTGAACGCTAAGTTTGGTGACGGAGGAATTACTGGAACTATGAATTTTGTGCAACGTTTCAAGGAAAGTGATGGGACAAAACAAGATTATTCTGGTTGTTATATGACATTCAAAAATGGAATTCTCGTAAAGGCAGCATGGCACAGTTAGGAGCAAATGTAATGAAAAAAGAAGTAATAAAATGTAAAGACAGAGAAATGATTATTGTTGAAGCTGATGATGAAATTATCGAGCCGGACAATGTAGAAGATATTTTCGTTAGTGAAACAGACACAGCGTTAAAAATTTTACTGGGGGAAGAATCATGAGTATGACAGAAGCCGCAAGGCAGATTAGAAAACTTATCGAACTGACAGCCAGTAACCTTACAGACGAACAGGCGGCATCCTTGCCGTGCTGTTTCCCTGTATGGAAAGAGGGCATGGAAGTAAAAGAGGGTGAACGCTATGCGGTACGTGTATCCAATGCGGTATCCACAATGTCACTTGAAGATGAAGCACCACAGATTGAGGAGAATCTTGTGCTGTGTAAATGTATGAAATCGCATACAACCACACAAGCAAACTCACCTGAGGAATCAGAAGATTTGTGGAAAGTTCTGTAGAAAGGAGCAATCATGGCGGAAGAAGAAAAGAAAGAAAAGGTCACGTTACCTTTCAACTTTAGAGTCAACCAGTGTAGGAACTATCTTAGACTAGCTGTTAACACAGCAGTATCTCAGTACGGCTTAGACGGTGCTGTTATCAGCTTAATCATGGAGTCCTTACTGGGAGAGGAACACAGACAACAGGTAGCTTTTATGGCAGAACAGACAGATGCCATTGTAGAAGAGATTCAGAATAAGGATAAGGAGAATTAATCATGAAATGGACAGACTACACTACAAAAGAAACACTGAAAGACAATGATGAGTTAATGATTCTTGACAAGGATGCAAATGCAAACAAGCGTACCTTGATGGACAAGATATGGAATTATGTTGTCGATAAGATGACTACGGCAGTTATCGCAAAGTTAGGAACAACTAACAAGACTTTGATCGGGGCAGTTAATGAATTAAATAGTAATGCTCTTTTCACATGGAAGGGAGAGCTTGAAGAAAAAGTTAAAAATACGCTTACTATCAGCAAAAGCAATCCATATAGCACAGTTGTTGTCATCATTTCAAACAATGATAGTTTATTCTTTTACATCGACAGCACTTTTAGGGGTGAAAAAATAAAGGACAATCCATCATGTACTGTTGAAAGAATTGATAATTCAAAGTTTAGAATTATACATAACAGTTATGGAAAAGTGCTGATATTTTCAGTTGGATCATTTAACTGTTCAGTTACTAAATAACCACTATGAAATAGTAATAAAGCACTTGAAATAAATTCGGTTTATATTAGTCAAAATAACGTTGAACGAAAGCTACAATTCTCTGGAATTACAAGAAGCAGAACCGTAGTTGCACTTCTTCTAATATGTAGTCAGTTGGAGGCTGCCCAACCAATTTGCATAGCGTTTAGCAATACAGACGTTTCGAAATCAGAAGTGCTTATATCATCTAATGCGATAGGTGTTACTGGCGGTAACGAAGGTATTATAACAATTCCAAGATTCGCTGGCGATTGGGGTGTTTATCGAATCGTATTTTTTGACAAAGGTTTATCCGTAAATGCAATTGTTTGATTTTGAGTAAATAGTAACAGCTTAAAGGATCTGGTTAAAACAAATCGATACGGCGATATGACTATCAAAACTACCGGATCTACAATGTCATTCCAAGTAAACTTGAAAGGAACACTTCACAGACTTGTTTATAACACTAACGATACATTGGTAATTAAAACAAGTGAAGATGGCGGTCAAACATGGACTACTAAAAGAACGCTCTAGTAATCATCAATCTCCGATTTCATCAACTAACAAAAGTGTGTAATTTCACCTCTTTTTGAGTCATAATTGGCTTAGAAAGGGGTGTTTTTTATGGAAAAAGACATTAATATTATCATCAAAAATGTTGTAAACATGATGCAAGAGGAACTTACTGACGAACAGCTACATAAACTTGAGAACGTGCTGTACATTTCATTCCACGGAGTGAAGTTGCAAGAGGAATGTACATCGTTGGTTACAAGCCAATCGCACTGGGATAAGATTCTAAAGTTATTCATAGCCAGTAAACGCTTGGAGAACTGCTCACAAAGCACGATTGACCGCTATGTGGATTGTGTGACCAAGCTAGTAGACTATCTGCACAAGAGATTCGAGGACATTACCACCAATGACATTAGATATTATCTCGCAATGTACCAAGAGACAAGAAAAGTGTCCATATCCTATATGGATTCTATCAGACGATACTTCTCATCATTCTTTGGTTGGCTCTCTGACGAGGGATTTATAGCCAAGAATCCAATGCGTAGAATCAAGCACATGAAAGTGCCACAGCGTATCAAAAAGCCGTTTACGTCCGCAGAAAGAGAACATCTTAGATGTAATGCAGAATGTCAAAGAGACGTTGCAATTATGGAGTTTCTGTACAGTACCGCAGCTAGAATCGGTGAAGTTGTGATGCTCAATCGTAATGACATTGATTGGGGCAACAAGGAAGTAATCATCTATGGTGAAAAAGGTAAGAAAGAGCGTAAAGTTTATCTTACAGATGAGTGTGCCTACCATCTCAAGAAGTACCTCATGACACGAAGTGACATGAATCCAGCGTTATTTGTGTCGAATCGCAAGCCTTATAACCGCATGGGAAAGGAAGCTATATGGTCAATGCTGTCAAAACTAGGCAAAAAGTCCGACATTCACACGCATCCGCATAAGTTCCGAAGAACTCTACTCACGGATGCTGGAAGTCGAGGAATACCGTTGCAAGAAATTCAAGCCTATGCTGGTCACAAGAAGCCTGACACCACCATGATGTACGTTACAGTTAATGAAGATAATGTTAAGGCATCATTTAGACGGTATATAGCATAGTTTTTTCTAGTATCAATATTGATTTTTTAAAAGCCACCTTTCGATGGCTTGTTTGCTATACCTAAAAATATTGCTGATACGCTTGTTATTGTGCTGTTTTAGACTTGTTCCTGTAATAGAGGAAATCGGAGTTGGCATTTCCAATCGTGTTACTATCTGACAGGTAAAATATGCATCCTGATTGTAACTTTCTGACTGTAATTACTGTATATTATCCAGTCAGTTGAATCTCTTGAGATAATGTCAATCGTATTTCTTGTTTTCCCATGATTCGTAATCACTGGGATTGCAAGCGGAAAATCTGTTGTTGATGCAAAGATAACGTATTTATTCTGTTGAGTTTCAACCGCTATATCTTTGAATGTCACACCCTTACTATTTCCCCAACTTATTTCCAGTAATAAATCTTCAATCCATGTACTTCAGTGTTTGGTGAGCCGAAAACGTAGCATCTGCCGTCAGCACCAGCGTAAACTGATAATGGTGACATTGGGATAATAGATGTCCAATAAGCAATTTCGATGTGTTTAGACCAACGAATTTCTGGAAATGATTCATTCAGAAAATAGCATCCATTCGCACCTAAGTCTATTCCACCGCAATTTATTAGCTTAGCTGGTTTGACGAAAGGATTACTATTTATTCAAAGTAAAAAAACGTTACATATACACTTGCTACATTATCTCCATTTAAACGATCTACTTTAGCTTTCCAAGTGTCGGAGTCACTAGTAACAAAAGGTGCGATTAATGCACCATTACTTCTGCATGCTATGATAATTGCTGTTCTTTTTATATCTGTGGTTATTACACGTTTGTTGTCAACATCGAATTGTTTGCCAATGTTCTTCAATACTTTCTGTTTATTACTATTTCATATATGAAAAATATACACGGGAAATAGTTATTGGTGCACCTGTTGTATTGTACAAAGTAAGTTGCAATTTTTATTTTCGCTACTCATATAATCAACCAATATAATCCCATTGTTTCCCATGTATCTGCTGACTACAATACAATGTTCATCCCAATCTATATTTTTAATTTCAACAAATGCAAATGTATTAACTATTATTGGTTCTGCAAGTTCACATGGATAATATGTGTGAAATTCATGTTTACGCGCATTACTATTTTATAGAACATCTATAACTTTTGCGGTGCCTGTGTTAATTTTTTTGGCAGTAACTTGTCCGATAGATGGATTATATCTTGCTATGCAAACATTGTCACTACCATAAGCAAGGAAATCATATACAAAACCAGTAGACGATACAGTAGTGCTAACAGGACTACACAGACCTTTCATGCTAGCTGCAATACCAAACATTTCATTGCTAACTGAGGTAGTGAAGTAAAAAGAGAATCGTTCGCTTGTATTGTTTTTTAGATACAAAAGAAGTTCTTGCTTTGACCCAAAATTTAAATCCAACAGTTTCTTACTATTTATTCAAAATAGAAGAATGCAACATATACATTTGTGTTCTTTGGTATGTTACCACTAATATTCTGGATCTTTGCATTCCAATAATCGTTTCCATATATTACAAAAGGATCGACAATTGCGTTGTTACTTCTGCAAGATACAACAACAGCTGTTCTATTTATTTCCGTGGTAATGACACCTTGTTCATTTGTTGAGTATTGTTTGGCAATTGTTTTTAACGCGCCTTGTTTATTACTATTTTATAACTTGATAACACTATTATCATTAGTTATGAGTATGAACGATGACCATGCACGCATAGGTATACTTATCGTATTACCACTTTTTGATGGCTGAGGAGAATCTGCATTTCCAATACTTATTTGTTTGATTCCAGAACTAGCACCTACGGCATATATGTTTGTATATTTATTTTGATCTACAATAAGTATTCCAGCAAAGTGACCGCCAAATGTTAACCGTACAGTTTTTTCTTCACTATCAACATGAGCAGAATAATATCGCAGACCATTTGATTTTAGTATCGTGTTACTATTTTATTTCCAATCATTCCACACTTCATTCGTTGAGTTCCATGTTCTAGTTTTTACAACCAACGTGTATAAATACTGAATCGCCACTTGATACTTGATGCCATCTGAAGGTGCACCCATACAGAAAATAAACCATATTGAATCATCGTTTTGTGGTTTATGTAAAGCTGTACGAAACGCTATAGCAGATTCTCCAACAGGGAGATCATTGCAATTCTTATATATTGCACCCACATATATCTGTTGGGTACAAATCTTCGCCTTACTATTTTATATAGAATAATCATTCGATAAAATTTACTTTCTTCCAATCACCCCATGTTTTTGATTTAATTTTCATATACACAGCTTTACTATATGAAAAAACAATAACCATACCATAATCTTCAGATGTACTTCTGTATGCAATTCCAAAACCACCATATCCGTCAGGAGAACCATTTTCTACTTTTGCTGTGCTTGGTATCGAATAAAAACATATGCCAGTTATGCCACAGTTTGAAAACATATATTCACAAAGATTAGAAGTGTTTTCAATTCGCATAACAGTATCTTGTTTATTACTATTTTATGATGAGTCTATATAGTGATAACTTTAAGACTTCCGCCAAACACCGAAGTTTTTATTGTTAAAACAAATTTATCGCAGGATATAGATTCGATTTTATAGCCATCGTCCACTTGGTTCTTATCTATCACAATCAGCAACGAACCTTTATTGTTTATGGTACATATATAGCAAGAAGATTTGCTTGCATTGTCAGCAGAAAACGTTACTATTAAAAAATCATGTTCTTTAACATTAAATGTACATATCTGGTTTTGTTGTGTTTTGATTTTCTGAATAGATGATACGCTTTTACTATTTCATCTATGACTCAATATGGGTACAATCATCCACTAAAAATCCAGTACAATTATCTTAAGATTGCATAAATATCATAATTAGCTGTATTAACATTGAATCAGAATTATAAGTATTTAAGGAGAATGGTGATGGAATATGTAGGAAGAGAAGAACATACAGAATTTGCCAAACGTATTGAGGACGAGCAGCATAGACAGAATAGGCGGATTGAGCTGTTGGAAGAAGCTGTAAAGCAGAACACAGCACTTACGGTATCTGTTGAGAAGCTTGCGAACAACATGAAAAATATGGCAAATGAACAGATAAAGCAAGGAGAGAGATTAGAAGCCTTAGAGGGCAGAGATGGAGAAATGTGGAGAACAGTAGTGAAATATGTTCTCACAGCGGCTCTCGGACTTGTGATTGGATTGGTAGCAACGCAAATCGGATTATAAGGAGAAAGAACATGGAGCATATTATCAACTATGTGAAACCGGAACTTATTGTTGTAACTATTGTACTGTACTTTATCGGTATGGCAATCAAGCAGTCTGAAACTATCGCAGACAAGTACATTCCTAGCATCTTGGGAATTGCTGGAATCGTGATCTGCGGTATCTACGTGATTGCAACTTGTACTCTCGGAACAGGACAGGATATCGCAATGGCACTGTTTACCGCAATCGTACAGGGAATTTTAGTGGCTGGATTAAGTAACTATGTCAACCAGTTAATCAAGCAGAGTGGAAAGGAAGAGTAATTATGACAGAGCAGACAGTAAAAGAAATTATCAAGAGTTTTGCCTACGGACTTTCAGCGAAAGAAATCTCAGACAATGAAGGGACCTCACTGGAAGCTATGGAGAAATTTGCAGAGGAACACGCAGCGGAGATCGAGCAGAAGAAAGTAGAATTGAAAGAAGGTGGCTGGTATGAGTAAACTTATTATTGATGTCAGCTATCATAACGGAGTCATTAACTGGGAAAGGGTCAAAGCGTCAGGTTGTGCCGGTGCAATCCTTAGATGTGGATATGGAGATAACATTGCATCACAGGATGATAAGCAGTGGATCCGTAACCTTGCTGAGTGTGAAAGACTTGGCATTCCGGTTGGAGTCTATCTGTACAGCTATGCGACTTGTGACAGACAGGCACAGAGCGAACTTGACCATATCTTGAGATTGATTAAAGGGCATACATTCCAGTTACCAATTTTCATTGATGTAGAAGAGCCGGGAACACAGAACTATGCTCCTAGATGCTGTGAAATCGTCTGCGAAGGACTCAAAGCGAATGGTTATACTCCGGGAATCTACGCTTCACTGAGCTGGTTTAGCAACCATCTTGGAAGTGTACGTGGCAAGTATATTGAATGGATGGCAAGATACAAGAATCTTCCGGAAGATACATACAAGGGACAGTACGCAATTTGGCAGTATTCCTCCGACGGTCATGTGGATGGAGTTAGTGGAAGAGTTGATGTGAACTATTGCTACATGGAAATTGGTGGAAGTGCTACACCAGTAACACCGTCAACACCTTCTAAACCGGCAGAAAAGAAAGACTTAGGACAGGTTGATATCACATATCAGGCTTTCACAGACAGATGGTTGCCACCAGTAGTTAATAAAATTGACTGGGCTGGAAAAGGAGATAATGTATCGATCAAGTGGCTTGCAATTAAGGTAAGCAAAGGAAGTATTCGCTGTAGGGTATATACAAGAAAGAATGGTTGGCTTCCGTACCTTACATTCGGCAACAGCTATGATCTGAATGACAAGGTAAATGGAATCCTCGGAGATGGTTCAGAGATCCTCGCTGTTGAGCTGTACTACATCACACCGGAGGGATACAAATATAAGATGGTCCATTACAGAGTTTCTGTTAGAGATAACTCAAATTTCTACAGTGAGCAGATTGACACCTTGAAGACCAATGGCGCAGATGGTTATGCAGGGGATAAGAAGAGATTCGTGGACAAGTTCCAAGCTTGGATTGAGTAGAAAAGATGCCCCAGAGCAGTTTGCTTTGGGGCCTTAATATTGTATCATTTTCTTCTATTTTCGTGTTGCATTTCGTGTTGCATAGTTTTCTAATATCGTATATTTTCACCATTTTATGAGAATTATTCTAATATGCTAGAATCCTAGAACCCTTGTATTTACTTGGAAAAACAAAAAACCCAGTAACCATAACGATTACTGGGTTTACAGGGGATGAGAGAATCGAACTCCCACCAAAGGTTTTGGAGACCCCTATCATACCATTTGACCAATCCCCTATTCAGTTGTCGCTTAACTCAAGCGACTTGTTAAGTATACCCTATGGCGTGCGGAATGTCAAGAAAAAAATAAAGAAAATTTCACATTGAAAAATTTCGTTACTGTTCACTCCCGTGTCAATCACATCGTTGTTCTGCCCGGAAGTGCGTGCTATAATGATGTCAGTTAAAAAATAACTAAAGTGGAAAGGGAATGGATAAAGTAAATCAATGTTGTATACAATACCTGATTATTATCATGAATTTCGTTGTGTTGCAGGAAAGTGCGAGGACACTTGTTGTGCAGGATGGCAGATCGTTGCGGATGAAGCCGCGCTGGAAAAGTATAAAAATGAGACAGGTGTATTTGCGGAGCATCTGAAAGAATCTATTAACTGGGAGGAAGGAACATTTAAACAGGATAAAGACAAAAGGTGTGTGTTTCTTAATAGATCGAATCTATGTGATATGTATACTGCATTAGGAGAAGAAAGTTTGTGCAGAACCTGTAAATTATATCCCAGACATATCGAAGAATTTGAAGATGTGCGGGAAGTAACGCTTTCTGTATCTTGCCCGGAAGTGGCACGAATCCTGATGAACAAAAAAGAGCCGATGCATTTTCTTTCTTATGAAACAGACGAGGAAGAAGAATATGGTGACTTTGATCCATTTTTATATTCAAAGCTTGTGGATGCCAGAGAAGTGTTGATTGATATTTTACAAGACTGAGAGAAAAAGCTGAATTTACGGGCAGCACTTATTCTGGAAATTGCACGTGATGTGCAGGAATGTATTGATGAAGAAGATATATTTTCTATGGATGATGTGTTTGATTATTATCGGACGGAAGAAGGGATTCACGAAGTTGAAACTGATTTTGCAGAAGCAGATCATCTGACGTATATTAGAAAGATGTTCCAAAATCAGTATCAGATGGAACATTTAAGAGGCGATTGGGAGTCTTATCTTAAAAAAGCGGAGAAACTATTATATGGAAATGCAAATGATAATCTGTGCGAAAAGCACTATATGGAGATGCTAGGAGAGTTTCATACCTGGCTTCAGAAAGAAATGCCGGAGTATGAAATACAATATGAACAGCTCCTGGTATATTTCATCAGTACTTACTTCTGCGGTGCAGTATATGATGGAGAAGCATTTGCAAAAGCTCAGATGGCTGTTGTCAGTACACTTCTGATCCATGAACTTCTGATGGCGCAATGGAAAATGAATGAAAAAGCATTGAGCATAAAAGATGTGATAGAAATTGTGTATCGTTATTCGAGAGAACTGGAGCATTCGGATTCGAACCTGAATTTGATCCAGGAACTGATGTCGGAAAGAGAGTATTAATAAGTGAATAAAAATAAGACCATCGGCTTTATGTTCAGCCGATGGTCTTATTTTTAAGAAGTAGAATCGTTTTTTTATAGGTTGAAAAAATTCTCTTACAGAATTCCAAGATCGATCATTGCTTTTTTCAGAACTTCTTTATGTGCATCTTCCATCTCTGTCAGAGGAGCTCTAAGAGTTCCGACTTCTTTCCCCATCATGTTAAGAGCAGCCTTAACCGGGATTGGGTTTACCTCGCAGAAGAGTGCGTCAATCAGCGGAAGTGCATCTAACTGCATCTTGCGGCTACCTGCGATATCTCCTGAGAAAAATTTATAGCACATATCATGTACATAGGTCGGAGCTACGTTGGAAAGAACGGAGATAACACCGATTCCGCCAAGTGCGAGAAGTGGTACAACCTGATCATCATTTCCTGAGTAAAGATCTACATTACCATCACAAAGATGCATAATCTGTGCGACTGTGCTGATATTTCCAGAAGCTTCTTTAATACCAACGATATTCTCAACATCTTTCACAAGTGTTGCAACTGTCTGTGGCTGAAGTCCACATCCTGTACGGCTTGGTACATTGTACAGAATAGCCGGAATATTTACTTCATTACAAATAGCTGTGTAATGAGCGATCAGTCCGTTCTGTGTTGCTTTATTATAATATGGTGTTACGAGCAGAAGTCCGTCGGCTCCATCTTCCTGCGCTTCTTTGGACAGCTGAATTGCTGTTCTTGTACAATTAGAACCAGTTCCGGCGATAACCGGGATACGGTGGTTCACACGCTCAATTGCAAAACGGATTGTTGCAGCGTGTTCTTCTTCTGTCATAGTAGCAGATTCACCTGTTGTTCCACAGATGATGATCGCATCTGTACCGCCTGCGATCTGCTCCTCTAACATCTCATCTAATTTGTCATAATTGACCTCAAGATTCTCTTTCATCGGAGTAGCAATCGCTACACCTGCGCCTTTAAAAATTGCCATTCTTTTTATCCTCCTTCAACATGGTGAAACAAAGTATTACTGGTCATAGCAGGTTATTGGTTACTGTTCATAAGTTCCCTGCGAACGATAATCATAATAGCCATGAACGGTAACTGTTTAATATACATCTATGCAAGAAAGCGTAAACTGTAAATAAACATAAAAGAAACGGCAAGATGCGCCGTCCCCAAATTACATCATGTATCTAACGTTACTATACGTTTCCGTGTTTAAGCAAATAATAACACCGAGGGTACAATGATGTCAACATAGTTTCGGGATTTCTTTCTTATTTATAATACCCTGTTTATAAGCACATCTTATAAGAATTGATTATAATAAAGTATAACCGATTTTTTGACTTTTTTCTTATACATATGATATCATTAATCTGCTAGATGTGTGAATGACAAAGCTGTTTCATTTGCACTTTTTTTATGCTTGCATGTTTGTCTTTTGAAAAACAATCGCAAGAAACGACATAAGATAACAAGAGAGAATTGCGAGGATGAGAACCGCGATCCTCGGAAAAGGTATGTGGATAGGAAGGAGACCTACTGTGTTAACAATCGGTAATTACGTGAAAGTTAAGACACTGGAGGAAGCTTACGAGCTGAATCAGGCAAGAAACAGTCGTATCATGGGCGGCATGATGTGGATGAGATTAGGAAATGCGAGAGTGAAGACGATCATTGATATGTCGGATCTTGGTTTGAATGAGATTGAGGAGACAGACCATGTCTTCCGCATTGGAGCAATGTGTACACTGCGCCAGCTGGAAGAGCATGAGGGGCTGAGAAAATTCTATGGGGACGGAATTGCAGAAAGCCTTCGTCATATTGTTGGAGTTCAGTTTAGAAATCAGGCAACAGTTGGAGGCAGTATCTATGGAAGATACGGATTTTCTGATGTGCTGACTGCATTACTGGCATTGGATACATTTGTGGAATTATATAATGGCGGAACTGTTCGACTTTCTGAGTTTGTAAACAGAAAAGCAGATAAGGATATTCTTGTATCTGTAATTGTCAGAAAGAGTAAGAGAAAATTCCGTTACGAATCAATTCGTCAGACAAAGACAGATTTCCCGGTGCTGACATGTTCTGTCGTAACAGGAATTTACAGAGGTCAGGAGTCCTGGTTCTTTTCAGTAGGAGCAAGACCGATGAAAGCGGCATTGCTTGAAAAGCAGTGGGAGATCCCAAAAGATGCTACAGACGAGCAGCTTACAGAGTATGCAAAACGTGTGGCAGCAGAATTTACTTATGGAAGCAATATGCGCGGAAGTGCGGAGTATAGAAAGCACCTTGCAGAGGTTCTGCTTCGCAGAGAGATGCGCTCAATTTTAGATGAATATAATGCGGAGGAGAAATAGGATGGAAGTACAGTTTACTCTGAATGGAAAGAAAGTAAGCACAGAGATCGCAGCAGATACAGTCCTTTTGAACCTTCTGCGTGATCTTGGATGTAAGAGTGTAAAATGTGGATGCGAGACAACAAACTGTGGTTTGTGTACAGTATGGATCGACGGAAAATCCCGTTTGTCATGTTCTGTTCTTGCAGCAAGCATTGACGGACATGAAGTGACAACACTTGAGGGTGTAGAGAAAGAAGCTGCGGAATTCGGCTCATTTCTTGCACAGGAAGGTGCAGAACAGTGCGGATTCTGTTCACCGGGATTCATTATGAACGTACTTGCAATGTTCCGTGAATTGAAGAACCCTTCGATAGAAGAGATTAAAGAATATCTTGCAGGTAATCTGTGCCGTTGTACAGGATACATGGGACAGCTTCGTGCAATCCAGAAATATATGGAAGTAAGAAATACAGCAGTTAATATTACAGTAAAGAAAATGGGCGGGGAGGAGTAAGAATGGAAAGAATAGATAAAGTTCAGAATCTGATTCCTGAGAAACCGGAATTTGTCCACAGCAATCAGGAAAAAGGAGAAGATGTAGAATCCCTGAAGATTGTAAACCGTCCTGTTGTTAAGAAAGATGCGGCTGCACTTGTAACAGGAAAAGCTGTTTATACGAATGACCTTGCACCGTCAGACTGTCTGATCGTTAAAGTTGTAAGAAGTCCATATGCACATGCATTAATCAAGGATATTAATACAGCTCGTGCCGAGGCAGTACCTGGAATCGAATGTGTTCTTACATATAAAGATTGCCCGAATAAGAGATTTACAATGGCTGGTCAGACATATCCGGAACCAAGTCCGTATGATCGTCTGATCCTTGACCAGAGAATGCGTTTTGTTGGAGATGCAGCTGCTATCGTAGCTGGAACATCTGAAGAAGCTGTTAAGAAAGCAATGAAGCTTGTTAAGATTCAGTATGAGGTTCTTGAACCGGTACTTGATTTCCGTACAGCGAAGGACAATCCGATCCTTGTTCATCCGGAAGACAACTGGAGAAGTCTCTGTCCGGTTGGAGCAGACAACAAGAGAAATCTCTGTGCACATGATGTGAGTGAGGATGGAGACGTAGAGGCAGTTCTTGCAAAATGCGATCACGTGATCGATCGTGTTTACCATACAAAGGCAAACCAACAGGCGATGATGGAAACATTCCGTACTTATACATATTTAGATGCATATGGAAGACTGAATGTTGTTGCATCTACACAGGTTCCATTCCATGCAAGAAGAATCCTTGCGCATGCGCTTGATATCCCGAAGAGCAAAGTACGCGTGATCAAGCCAAGAATCGGCGGAGGATTTGGTGCGAAGCAGACAGTAGTTGCAGAAGTTTATCCGGCACTTGTTACCTGGAAGACAGGAAAACCGGCGAAGATCATTTATACACGAGAAGAGTCTTTGATCGCTTCTTCACCGCGTCATGAGATGGAACTTCATGTACGTCTGGGAGCAGATAAAGAAGGAAATATCAAAGCAATTGATCTCTATACACTTTCCAACACTGGAGCATTTGGTGAGCACGGACCGACAACAGTAGGTCTTTCCGGTCACAAATCTATTCCGCTTTATGGAAAGGCAGAAGCATTCCGCTTCACATATGATGTAGTTTATACAAATGTAATGTCAGCAGGAGCTTATCGTGGATACGGAGCAACACAGGGACAGTTCGCTGTAGAATCAGCTGTAAATGAACTTGCAGAAGTTCTTGGAATGGATCCGACAGTGCTTCGTGAGAAGAACATGGTACGTCAGGGCGATAAGATGCCGGCTTATTATGGCGAAGTTACAAACAGCTGTACACTCGACAGATGTCTTGCAAGAGCAAAAGAAATGATCAACTGGGATGAGAAGTATCCATACCGTGATATGGGAAATGGAAAAGTCCGTAGTGTCGGAGTTGCAATGTCCATGCAGGGATCAGGAATCTCAGCAGTAGATACAGGTGCGGTTGAGATTAAAGTAAATGATGATGGATTCTACAGTCTGATCATCGGAGCTACTGATATGGGAACAGGATGCGATACAATCCTTGCCCAGATGGCAGCAGAGTGTCTTGAATGTAAACCGGAAGAAGTTGTTGTATTCGGAGTGGATACAGACATCTCTCCATACGACTGTGGTTCTTACGCATCCAGTACAACTTATGTAACAGGACAGGCTGTTGTTAAGACTTGTGAGTCCCTTCGTAAGAAAATCTGTGAACGCGGAGCAGAGTATCTCGGATGTAAGCCGGAAGATGTAGATTTCGACGGAGAATATGTAACAGAGCTGGCAACAGGAAAGCAGATCTCAAGAAGCCAGATCGGAAATAACGTAATGTGCTTCAGCAACGCACCACTATCCGCAAGTGAAGCATTTTCCTCACCGGTATCTCCACCGCCATTCATGGTTGGTATGGCAGAAGTTGAGATCGACAAAGAGACAGGTGTACTCGAACTGATCGATTACGTAGCAGTTGTAGACTGTGGAACAGTTATTAACCCAAGTCTTGCGCGTGTACAGGTAGAAGGTGGAATCGCACAGGGAATCGGTATGGCACTGTATGAAGATATCGTATATAACGAGAAGGGAAAGAACTTCAGCAATTCCCTGATGCAGTATAAGATTCCGACGCGTCTCGATGTCGGAACAATCCGTGTTGAGTTTGAGAGCAGCTACGAACCGACAGGACCGTTCGGAGCGAAGTCTATCGGAGAAATCGTAATCAATACACCATCACCGGCAATCAGCAATGCGATCCAAAATGCAACAGGAGTGATCATTAGAGAACTGCCGATGACAGCAGAGAAGATTTACAGAGGAATTTGTGAGCGTTAGACTTCGGATTCTGTTTGAAAGTATAAAAAATGAGAGCTGGAATAGTTACTATATGTGGGAGCTGTTCTGGCTCTCATTTTTCATGTTGACATTGCCAGAAGATCTAGAAAAATACCTTCCAAAATTATAAGATTAATTTTGTGGATGCAGAGCGACTCACAAATGTTGAAGAATTTTCAGAGGATTTACAGGTGATACTGGCTATGCTAAGATATAGAAATAGTAGAGCAGAAGGAGAAGGAAAACATGAATGCAGTAGAAGCTTTAGATGAATTACAGCGCAAAGCAAGACATGATGATAAATTAAGAGAACAGTTCATAAAGACAAGGGATGCAGAAGATCCTCTTGGAGGATTCTGCTCTGTATGTCGTGAGACAGGTTATGAACTTTATCCGATGGATATTGTGCAGGCAGGAGATGAATTTTATGCCGCAATGAAGCGCAGTACGAATGGTGGCGGAGAAAATTCACCGGTACTTATAGGTGAGGATGATCCTTATGAATTGTTTTTTGCAGGACTACAAGAACAGTTACAATAATTTTAAAAGTTGATAGACAGAAGTGAGTACATAATAGGAAGATTTATTTATGATAAATATAATTCGCGTCGGAAGAGAACGCTTGAAAGAAGCGTATGAAATTGTAAATAAGGTAGACCAGGGGATGAACGTTCTAGAATGGTTTGTCGCAGAACCGTATGAGGAATTTGATTTCTGGATGAGAGAAGAACGAGGACTTTTGTATCTTGCTGTTGATGAAGATGAAAATGTAGGAGCCATGTTCTTCGTAATTTTGCCGGGACTGCATCCTGATAATCTTGGATATGATCTTAATATGGAAGAAGAGCAGCTGAAACTTTGTGCAATGATGGATACAGCGGTGGTACTGCCGGAGTTTCGTGGGCATCATTTACAATATGAAATGATGCAGCATGCGGAAGAAGATTTGAGACAGCTGGGATATCAGTATCTGCTCTGTACCGTACATCCGGAAAATGTTTTCAGCAGATCCAATGTCATGAAACAAGGATATAAGAAGATGCTTACGAAGGAGAAATATGGCGGATTCTTAAGAGATATCTGGATGAAAGATATTATATGATTGCGAGAATTGCATAGCAATGGAGCAAGTCGGTTACATCAGTGAGTGGAAAAATTTATTTTTGACACTCACATCATTATATAATATAGAAAAAAGAAAAGGTATGTGGTATACTCTCGACATAGTTAAGAAATGACATAACAGAAACAGATAGAAAAAGATTTCTAGAAACAAACTGACAGAGACATGCGGATGAAAGGAGTAACAGAAATGGAGACATACATGCAAATGCTTGGAAGACTTGCAAAGAATGCATCCCGCGGAGCGGCAAAGCTTGGAACAAAAGCAAAGAACAGAGGACTTCTCGTAGTGGCAAATGAACTTGTGGAAGAGAGAGAATTGATTTTACAGGAGAATGCAAAGGATATCGAAGCTGCGAAAGATAAGGGCGTGAAACAGTCATTGATCGACAGATTGGCACTGACGGAACAGCGAATTGAAGATATGGCAGAAGGTCTGCGTGAAATTGCTGCACTGGATGATCCAATCGGAGAAGTACTTGGCATGAAGACAAGACCGAACGGACTTCGTATCGGAAAGAAACGCGTACCGCTTGGCGTTGTCGGAATCATCTACGAATCCAGACCGAATGTGACAGCAGATGCATTTGGCCTTTGCTTCAAGACAGGAAATGCGGTAATTCTCCGTGGCGGAAGTGATGCAATCCATTCTAACAAGGCAATCACGCGTGCAATCAAGACAGGTCTTCGCAAAGCAAAGTTATCCCAGGATCTCATTCTTCTCGTAGAAGATACAAGCAGAGAAGTTGTAAATGAGATGATGAAGATGCATGGTTGGATCGATGTTCTGGTTCCGAGAGGTGGAGCAGCACTTATTGCAAATGTAGTTGCGAACAGCACTGTTCCGGTAATTGAGACAGGGACCGGAAATTGTCATGTATATGTTGATGAGACAGCAGACATTAAGATAGCAACAGATATTATTGAAAATGCGAAGACACAGCGCCTTGGTGTGTGTAATGCATGTGAATCACTTGTGATTCATTCCAAGATTGCAGAGGTAGCTTTGCCTAAGATCGTAACAAAACTGAAAGAACATGGAGTAGAGATTCGTGGAGATGAGAGAGCGCAGGCAATCAGTTCTGAGATCATCCCGGCAACAGAAGAAGACTGGGGAACAGAGTACCTGGATGCAATCATTTCCGTGAAGATTGTTGATTCCATTGATGAGGCAATCACACATATCAATACATATAATACAGGACATTCAGAATCCATTATTACAAAAGATTATGATAATGCATTGAGATTCCAGGATGAGATCGATGCGGCAGCAGTTTATGTAAATGCATCAACAAGATTTACAGATGGATTCGAATTCGGATTCGGTGCTGAGATCGGAATCAGCACACAGAAGCTTCATGCAAGAGGCCCGATGGGACTCGAAGCATTGACAACAACAAAGTATATTATCTTCGGAAACGGACAGATCAGGGGATAGTATAGATAGCAGGTTTTAAAATCCAGGTCAATTAGTGTAAGTTAAATAAACTTGTCTTTGACCTGGATTTTATGTATCATAATTCAAGTCAACTTATGATTTGGCTATAAGCTTGCCTGGAATTCACAAAATTACAATCCAAGTCAACAACATTTCTATAAAATCACATTCCCTCCCCCAAAAAGCATCCTATTAATAAAATAAGAAGAAAATAAAAAACTTATAAAAATAACAATCAGTGTTGACAAACAGAAATCGAGGTGCTATCTTAGTATCTGTAAGGTGTTAGCACTCAAAAACAAAGAGTGCTAATAAAAAACAAAGATGAGAAGAAAGGGGAACACAGAGATGTCTGTAGAAGCTGAATTAAGTGAAAGAAAACTTACGATATTGAAAGCCATCATACAGAATTATCTGGAGACTGGCGAACCGGTCGGATCACGAACCCTTTCAAAATACACAGATTTGAAATTAAGTTCCGCAACGATAAGGAATGAGATGGCAGATCTGGAAGACCTTGGTTACATCTTCCAGCCGCATACATCAGCAGGAAGAATTCCATCAGATAAGGGATATCGCTTTTATGTAGATCTTCTGATGGAGAACAAGGAGCAGGAGATCAGCAGACGAGAGGATGCACTTCTCGAGAAGACAGATAAGGTCGAGAAAGTACTCCAACAGGCAGCAAAGGTTCTTGCTTCTAACACCAATTATGCGACGATGGTTTCCGCACCGGTCAACAGCAGGAACACATTGAAGTTTATTCAGCTGTCACAGGTGGATGAAGAACAGATTGTAGCAGTTATCGTACTTGGTGGTAATGTGATCAAGAATAAGATCATCGAAGTTGGAGAAACCTTAAGTAATGAGAATCTGTTGAAGCTGAACATGCTTCTGAATACGACACTGAATGGATTATCTATTGATCAGATCACATTAGGTCTGATCGCAAGATTAAAAGAACAGGCCGGTATCCACAGTGAGGTTGTTGGTCATGTGCTTGACGCAGTGGCAGAGATTATTCATGTCGATAATGATATGGAGATCTACACAAGCGGCGCAACGAATATTTTTAAATATCCGGAGCTTAGTGATAAGCAGAGTGCACAGGAGATCATCAGTGCATTCGAAGAGAAACAGCAGTTAGCTGATCTGGTGACAGAGACGCTGGCAAGTGAGGAGAACAACGGCATACAGGTTTACATCGGAGATGAAACTCCGGTTAAGACGATGAAAGACTGCAGTGTTGTTACCGCCACTTATGAACTGGGAGAAGGCATGAAAGGAACGATTGGAATCATCGGTCCGAAGAGAATGGATTATGAACATGTCATGAAGACGCTGAAGACTTTACAATGTGAGTTGGATGCGATTTATAATAAAGAACCAAAAGAATAGGAAGGTAGAAAGCTGGTGACAGAGAACATGAGCAAAGAAGATATGGTAAAAGAAGCTGTTGAAGAGGCGAAAGCAAAGGCTGCGAAAGAGCAGGCAGAAGCTGAAGAGACAGTAGAAACAGAAGATGCCCAGGAAGTTGAGACTGAAGCGAAAGAAGCGACAGAGGAAGCAACTGAGACTGAAGGAGATTCAGAAGCAGCATCAGAAGGTAAGAAAAAGTTCTTCGGAAAGAAAGAGAAGAAGGACAAGAAAGACGAGAAGATCGAGGAACTCACAGACCGCGTTACTCGTCAGATGGCAGAGTTTGATAACTTCCGCAAGAGATCTGAGAAGGAGAAATCCCAGATGTACGAGATCGGAGCGAAAGATATCATAGAAAAGATTCTTCCGGTTGTGGATAACTTCGAGCGTGGACTTGGTTCCGTACCGGAGGAGGAGAAGAATGCTCCGTTCGTAGAAGGAATGGAGAAGATCTACAAACAGCTTATGACTACACTGGAATCCGTTGGAGTAAAACCAATTGAGGCAGTTGGTCAGGAATTCAATCCGGATTTCCACAACGCAGTAATGCATGTGGAAGATGATGAGCTCGGTGAGAACATCATCGCAGAAGAATTCCAGAAAGGTTACATGTACCGTGAAAGTGTTGTGAGACACAGCATGGTAAAAGTAGCAAACTAATTTGATTTTTAACAAGATTCAGAGATTAGATAGAGGAGGAAATTTATCATGGGAAAAATTATTGGTATTGACCTTGGTACAACAAACAGCTGTGTTGCCGTTATGGAAGGTGGACAGCCAACAGTTATCGCGAATACAGAAGGCGCAAGAACAACACCGTCTGTTGTAGCATTTACAAAGACAGGAGAGCGTCTCGTAG